>Ga0268279_1000885_pt1 | contig 17884 bp, 24 predicted proteins | sample saktaG_6_FD_190142 | JGI IMG/M metagenome (GOLD analysis project Ga0268279, IMG submission 190142) | Saline water microbial communities from Sakinaw Lake, British Columbia, Canada - sak_2010_1_5_80m | ecosystem: Environmental > Aquatic > Non-marine Saline and Alkaline > Saline ...
ATAACGTATGAGGAAAGATTAATAGACATTAGGCGACAAGAATCTAACTCGCAAAGAGGAAGTTCTCCACAGGGATTCGTAGAAGTAGTCTCAAAACCCAAATCGGCATAACAATCGGCAGGACTATTACGAATAATATTATCCCAAAACAAAATACCCGGCTCAGCACTATCATGAACCGACTCAATCATCATACGCCATACTTCTCTAGCCTTAATTCTAGATTTTATGGTCGGTTCTTTTGAATCAGTAGGCCATCTAAGCTCATATGTCTTATTCCTCTTGACCGCCTCCATAAACTCATCTGTTACTCGAACTGATATATTAGCACCAGTAACCTTTTTCCGATCTCTCTTAATTCGAATAAAATTCATGATCTCAGGATGATGTACTGAAATCGTTTCCATAAGAGCGCCCCTCCTTCCCGATTGGGCAACTTCTTGAGATGTGTTCGAGAAACGTTCCATAAAAACTGTAATACCATCAGTCGTAAGAGCGCAATTCCCTGTTGGAACGCCTCTAGGACGAATAGGAGAAATGTCGATACCTACTCCGCCTCTCCTTTTAGATATCTGTGCTATACGTTCATCTGCTCGACAAATACCACCATAACTATCTACGGTTTTTATAACAAAACAATTACTAAGACTAACACGCTGAAAAGGATTCCCGATACCGAACATAGGGCTTCCACCCGGTACAATATACTGGAAATCTTTAAGGAGAGAGTAGATATCGTCCTTACTAAGTGGATTTTCGTATTTTTTCTCAATACGAGCAAATTCTCCCGCCATTCGCTGATGCATATTGTCGGGATTATCTTCTAGCCATTGGAGCTTATCATTACGAAGAGCGTATTTGGCGGCAAAAACCTCAGCGGCAAGCTCGTCCCCCTGAAAATAGTCTGTTGATGCCTTTAGTACTTCGTCTCTACTGTATGTTTTCATTATTATTTAATTCCCAAAGCGTAAATATTCATAAGTATTGATTAGAAACCCTCTACTTGAATTATTTTTGTGTGTTATACTCAACTACGTCCTGAATAAAAAATCCTGCAACTGTTTTCATGAAAAGTTGCGACTCATCCAGAAGAGCTTGCCCCTCAGTATCTTGGAAACAAAACTTAACTAGCTTTTCCCCCCTTGCAACCTCATCTTTGACTATTTTATGAGAAATGGTCATAACATTTAATTTCGAAAGACAGTCACTAATCTCATCAGAAAGATAAAGCCTCCATGGTTCTTTCTTTATTACACTCGAAGCTTTTATTAAACGAAGATCATAAAGCTGATTTCTTTCGCCAAAATTTCTAGAGATATTATAGCTATGAGTAGTACAAAAAATTTGACTCTTAGGAAAACATCTCTTCATTGATTTCACTAGTTGAAGATGCCTTCCCGACTCAACGTGCATAGCTACATTATCAATAAGAATAATTTGAGGATTATATTCCTTCGTCAATAGGGTCGAGAATGACTTAATAATCTTCTTTTCTCCTGCGCTACATTCTCTATGACTTATTATCTCGTCTGGCTTATGAACCTGAAACCCAAGAACATATTTCTTCAGCATATCATTAGCTATAGGGTCAGAGCTTTGATCAAACACGCCAACGAGTTCTTCCGTTTTAAAACCCGTAACTGCTTCAAAAAGGTCTTTGAATAGAGGCCACTTCTCTCTACTCAACTGAAAGTTATGAAGCTCCTGATCAAAACGAGCATAGAAGCATAAGCGATATAGAAGAGATTTGACTTCCTGAGGATGATCTTTAATAAACCCATTCTTATTTATCTGGACTTCATAATCGCCAAGAGAACACTCTATATGGGCAGTAACGAGAAAATCATCATCTCCATAAATGCCTGTCTGTTCTCCTGCTACATGCCTAACGGATTTGCCAAGGAGAAATTTGATGCGATCTTTTTCCATTCCCTCAAAACGAGAAAAGACCATTTGAATACAATCTAAAACGGTTGTCTTGCCGCAACCATTTGGACCTATAAAACAGGCGAACGGTTTTACTTTTCCATTTAAATCGGAGAAATAAAAGCAATGATCATCGAAAGCTTTGAAGTTTTTAAAATGAATTGACTTTAGGCGAACATAAGGTATTTTAGATTCTTCAATTTGAAAATCAGGAAATTTAATCTGCTGTCCCATACTTGCCTCCCACTAACTTCTTGACGTCATTTCTTCTAAATGTCTTTTTTCGATCTTCGTAATTAGATTTAGGGGGTTCCATCGGTTGATTGCTTAGATTGATCTCTGCATTATCAGGAGCATACACTGCCGGAATGCGCTTTGCCGATTTTATTTTATCCATTATCGAACTTTTTCTTTGAAATCTTCAGTAAGGATTGTCTGAAGAAGACTCACGTGAAATGAAAACGTAAACTTATTACGAACAACTTCCATGCCAAATTGCCTATGCTCAAATCCATTAACAACTTGATGATAATCGTCAGCCTTAATCGTCGTTAAGAGCTTAGAAAACTCATTTACATTTTCTCGAATCAAAAGCTCTCCAAGAAAATTAGCCATATAATCTGAGAATATTTCTTTTTTGTATTTCAAGAATAAGTCAAAAGTTAACCCGAGGTCTATCATTGCAACGGAAAATCTTACATCTCCGCCCTTATCACATCTACCTAAGATTTCAACATCTGGTATATTCGTGATTACAAGGGACATAAATTCCCTGAGACGACTAGAACTTTTTCTTCCTTTCACCTCTAAATCCCTCTTTATAGTATCTTTTAGTTCCACCGCAAAATCTTCCATTTTTATCCTCCGACTAATGCTTCAATGTTTTTTTACGATGAATGCGCTCTTATTATACAAGACTGAAGAATTAGATGCTTAAAATTTGAACTTAAATTTAATACCTACCTCGCCTCTTTCCTTAAAATCATCTACCCGCTCATCTAAAGACATATCTCTGCTGTCATCATCAGGATGCAATTCTGTTCTTTTTTTAACATATTTAGCATACGGACGAACGTGACCAACCATCCATTTGAAAATCTTTTTCATTGCAGAGGAAACCCAATAACTAATTAAGAACTATGTATAATGATTCAAGATTAAAGGTAAAAATCCCTATGGAAAACTGGTATCAAAGAAGATTATCTGAGGCGACAGAGATAACCATAGAAGCAGGCATGAAAGAAAACCTACTAAGTGGCATCCTAACGGCAATTGTTTTCGTACTCGGAGGATCAAGCATTTACAGTGCGGCTATGAGGGCTGGTGTTTCCGAACAAGAAGTTGCAGAAGGACTTCAAAATAGAGAGTTGGTCGAACAAGCAAAGTCAAAACTTGAAAGCGGAGAATCAAACAAATCTCCATTTACAAATCCTATGACGGTCCCTTCCTCTCCGCTTAACCTTTCTCAACTCGCCTCTATGATTTATCGTCACGAAGGAGGTCTCGTTAATAAACCCTACAGAGACAGTCGTGGTTTATGGACTATAGGCGTTGGCTTTAACCTAGAAGACCCGAATACAAACAATATATTAACTCAAGCGGGTATCAGATCAAAAGCTAGAGACATAATCAACGGGAATGTCAAATTGTCAGATCAACAGCTTCAGAGATTGTTTAATTACAACCTAGAAATAGCATTTAATGACGCCAGAAGATTTTTACCCAATTTTGACGAACTTCCATCAGAAAAGAAAATGGTTGTAGTAGATATGGCTTTCAACATGGGATATCCTGTACTAAGCCAGTTCAAACGATTTCAAGATGCGCTTAAAAATAAGAACTATGACAAAGCTAAGAAAGAAATGAAAAACTCCAGATGGTATGGACAAGTTAGATCTAGAGGAGAAGAATTAGTTCAGATGATGGAGTAGAGTTCTTAATTGTCACTCTTTATCAAAAAATTGGGGTTTTATTAAAACCTATTTTCTTTTAAATTACATTATGTCTTATAATATTAATAATAGATTCTTCCCGCGAGCTTAAAAATTCGTAACTGCCTTAAAATCAGATACTTACAGAAGTTGCCTAAAGTAAAGAATACTCTGGGGAGACTTTCTAGGAAGTATTCTTTACTTTAGAGACCATCAAAAAAGACGATTTCAAAGTAAAGAATACTTCCTAGTAAAAAATACTTCCTGAGGCTACGGCAAAACGGATGATCGAAAAAAGTTGAAATTTTTTGTGGCGAACAAATAAATTCATGGTATAATGGTAATGAACTTGCAAGATGTAGGTTCCCCTTCCCTAGAGGGTTTCTAGGAGAGTGAGTGAGTGAAATAGGAGATACGTAATGACCGATCAGCACTCCGTAGTCGCAAACCCCGCAACCGATAACCTTCTTGATTCTTGGGAAAACAGAATAGCTCAAGCAGCTATCTTTCTCGGGATGGATACCAACAAAGTCGAGGAAATCTTGACGGCGTTTGGTGTCGAAAAGGACCCCGCCGGACTGCAAATGCTGTCAGACGAAGAGATAACTCCATTTGGAGATCTTCGTAGGGTATTTTGCGAAGACCATGACATTTCCGTTCCTAAATTAAGGATGGCAATGAAATATCTTCGAGGTCCAAAAGGAAGCGAAACAACCGAAAGCATTGACCCAGAATCAATTCGCCTAAAAACGAAATATGGCATCAAGCTTAAGCTCAGTAATATAGAGTCGGCAAAGTTAATAGAAGATTATATCCCCGAAAATCCAAGTCACCCTATTAGTATTGAGCTTAAGAAGCGTTTCGGCGATAAGTCTATCATTGCATTCAAACCGGAATCTAAGTTAATTGATATAGAGGCTACCGCTAATTATATCTCTGACCTCGAACAAGGATTCCCCGAAGAAGAAACCGTTACGATAGACGGTGTTCTTGTAAGATTGTATTCGATTGGAAAAGTTCCCAATCAACTCATAGACGAAGATCCTCTTTTCCGTGGATCTCCGCTTAAGCGAGGACGTTCTGTTGTTAATCGGGTCAACTGGTTAAAGGTTAGCCAAGACGCTCGACAGTTTATTAGAATCGCCGTAGAGATGGGCGAAATTGACACGGACGACAAGAGAGATATTAAGGATGTCGTCAAAGAAGCAGAAGAAGGTATTAAATCTCTTAAGGAAACTTATCCTGAAGTAGATCTTGAATACAGGGAACGTGAAGAGCGGGACGAACTTCCGAAATTGAAGATGACTCTTGACGACGCTAATGGCAGTCGCAAGCAGAATCCCTTTGGCGTAGGCAATCGTTCTTACTAAGAATATTATTGGGGAGGAGTCTTTATGGCTCCTCCCCTTTATTTAAGGAGAAATTATGACCAAGAAAAAGACTCTAAACTTTGATGGATCTTGTTTCGACTATCATATGCGTAATGGTAAATTTGCAATGGGGCTAAATATGCCAGACGCAATCAAAGGAGAGGGAAGTCATGGCTTGCCTCCCTACGCCACGAGGATGTCATATTTAGTTGATGAATACCCCGCCTGTCCTGATAGTTGGATGAGAAGCGAAGGCAGAACAAAAAGTTTCTTCGTTCCTGTGTTAGAAGATGCCGGTATGTGGCTTGACTTTAATGAAAATGCCATCCATACTCATCATGTAGCGGTTGTTATATCTGTTCAAGGCATTAATCCTATTACTGGATTGCCGTGTAAGGATGCGCAAATGGAGCAATATATCGACGAATGCCCAAAGCATAAAATTCCATTTGGTCCAGATCGCTATTGCAAAAAATGTGATTATAAATGGCCCAAACAGAATTATATTTGTACTACTGGAACTCCGTCAGGTCATTTGTGGTTGGATGGTTTTCGATCTATTGACGGAATGGTTCGCCAGTATATTTTAACCGCCGAAAAGATGAGGGGCGTTGCTTCTAATATTATTGGAAAGGACCGAGTTTATGCTATTGGCGCAAGCTTTTTCCTGTCAAAAGATAAAAAGCCCGAACTTAAAGATTATAGTGTACTTAGAGGGATATCCGTAACGGACGTAGGCATAGTTTATGCTGAACCTCAGTTCTTCTCGCCAACTCATACCCCTATTAATTGGTGTGGTACGGCAACAGATTGGAATGAAAATACAAATACGTCAGGCTCGATGCTTTCGAAATGTAGCGAAAGTCTCAACCTAGTATCCTGTTCTGCGACGGGATCTGCGACGGGATCTGCGACGGGATCTGCGACGGGATCTGCGACGGGATCTGCGACGGGATTTGAGCATGGAATTTATGCTCATTATGAGAAGGATACTAGACCTAAAGCACGGATTGTTTCCCGTCGCGGCGCTATTCCCAAAACGAAGAAATTGGAAATTGGAGCAGGAGCCAATATCAGGCAAACGGTCTCGGATGACCCAGAAAGACTTGATTTTTGGCATAGTGACCCTGAGGCAATAATTTGTGTTAATTATTGTACAGAAATAGATGCGACAAAGATTATTGAATATGGAAAGGTAAATATTGAAGGGCATAAAGAAGGGTTTTTAAAGAGCATTCCAGTCGGTAACTAACAAAAAAAGGAGTTGGAAAATGACAGATAATAAGAAGACAAGAGAACAAAAAAACGGAGATTATACTCATATCGCAGTGGTTTTAGATCGCTCAGCATCTATGTCTGGACTAAAGTCTGATACTATTGGAGGATTTAATGATTTCCTCGCAAAACAGAGGGAAGTCGAGGGTAAAGGGACGCTTACAATGATCCATTTTGCTGACGACCAAAAGCTCACAGAGGATATGTCTTCTCTTGAAAACATGAAAGACCTAACTAGTAAAACGTATGACCCTTCAGGTTCTTCAACGGCGCTATTAGATACGATTGGAAGAACTATTAATCGAGTCGAAAGTACCCTGAATGAACTTGAGCAGAAACCCGATAAAGTTGTTTTCGTAATTATCACAGATGGTCAAGAGAATTCCAGCCGCGAATTCAAACGATCACAAATAATGGAAATGATTAAGCGCCATGAAGACGAAATGGATTGGGATTTTGTTTTTATCGGAGCTAATCAAGATGCTATTGCAGAAGGTAGTAATATGGGAGTAAGGGCAACCAACTCTTTGAACTATGCTGCTAGCGGTGAAGGTGTCCGGTGTATGTATAGTAGTCTCACAAGTAATATGACTAGCTATCGTTTGGCTAAACGATCTAAGTCCGACAAGAAGATTGGATTCTTTGCCCCTAGTATTGAAGAAACAGAAGGCACTGAAGAATCAACTAGCTAAAATCTTAAAGGTAAGCAGGCATATATTCGAGAACAAGGATATATGCCTGCTTTGCTAGATAAGCTTTTCTCTCAGTCCCAAGCAGACGCTATTCGAACTCTCTGGGAAGACCATAGCAGCCGCCTACTAATCCAAAAAGAAATTGGTAAACAACTTATTTCACATGAAGAGATCATAGACGATCTTCCTTTTACTCAATTCATGTTGATAGCCTCTCTTTCTCCTTTTGCCTCATCAGATACAGAATGCAGCGAAATTGCCTCTATTTTGTATTGGGGGGATCCGGCAAGTAGATATTTTGCCCATGATTACCGAACATCAGGGTAGGGAATTAGCATATAGGTGTTTAATATCGCTAGGAATATTTAAAGATGCTTTAAGGACAAGAAGCGATAGACGTGGAGCGCCTTCTCCTGATTTTTATCGCACTATAGGAATTTTATCGTTTAATCAAATAGGAATGACGGAAATTAGTTCGCATTTTATAGGATGGGAATCGTTTTTAGCAGAAATGTTCGTAGCTTGAATGTCTGTATTAGCTACTGTATTTTTTTCTAATTACCTCGTTAAAAAATTGACCTTTTGACGAAGATTGCATAAAGTTCTCGAAAGTTTTACTTGGAACATTTGCGAAAGAATATTCGCGCCCATTAGAAAGCTTAACCTCCAACATCCCAATGGGTTCATAATAAGCAATGGCATCAATCCATCCTGAATCGACAGGTATCCATTTAGACTTGACAAAATCATCAAGATCTTCGTTTGAGATCTCTGCTTTTGCTGTTTTATACCAATTTAAGGATTTATTTTTTGTCATCGATAATAGTAAGTCCTAGATTACCATACATGTTTTGTCGAAGATCGTTTTTGCCACCATTATTTGAAAACAGTTTGGCAATTCTCAAGAATTCATCGTCTGTTGAAGCTATTTCTTCAATTGCATCTTCTGTTACCGGAGCTTCTGTCGTTTCTAGTCCTTGAGGTTGTTCTTCTACCTCTTGTACTTTTTCTTTTTCCATATCTATCCCATGTTCGTCTACGTCTTGCTCCATTAATTCGTCAACCTCATTCTGCGCCAATTCAACATTTTTAACTTTGTCGTCAATACCTTTAATGATCATTCTTACCGATTCAGAAATGTTTTGTCGTCGAGCTAGAACGTCTTCTCCAGTTGCCTTCCAAATAGCTAGATAATTTGGGGTGTCCGTAGTTTCAAATCCATAATGCTGCAAGACAATATAAGCTGTTGATTCGGCATCGATTTCTTTTGCCATGCGACCTTCTTTTTTACCCATTTGACTTCGAACACCTTTGCCTTTACCGTTTTCCCAATGGAGAACTTCGTGAGCGCATTCGTGAATCATCGTGCTAAATTTATTAATTCCATCAAATTTATCATTGATTTTGATAACTCCCCCAGCAGAATATCCCCCAAGAGAACCTGACATCGCTTCATATCCAACTTCGATACCATTTTGTTCGGCCCATTGAGCGGCGGCATTAACTAACACCTCTATTTCTTCTACAGTTTCGTTGCTATCCTGACGCCATTCTTGAGGCTCATAAGGACCGTTGCCATTTTCGTCGGTCCATCCGGGAATCGGTTGCGTTGCGGAAATATCATATACGGGACCAACTCCAAAAGAAAGTCGATGAGTTTTATTCCATATCTCTTTGTCACTCATCATTTTTCCCTTCATAGCACTGATGTCTGAATCCTTAACATCTGGTCTCTGGAGAAACATTGGTACGCGAATCGTTATGGGACTACCGTAATCGACAACTTCTCGCCCAAACTTCTTATGCCAATCGCTTCTATTTGACACCATGGTTGCGTTAGGCTTCTGAAACCATATTAGCATTTGGTTGCCGAAGCTGTAGTTGTAGAATTTAGCCGCGAAGGATAGGAAACTCTTGATAAAAGCAGACTGAGCCGCTGCATCTGTCATTTCACTAATGCGCTTTAGCTCTGCATCGATGAATTTCTTTAAAACCTCAAGTTTCTCAGGAGAATTACCCGATTGTGCTATTTCGTCTTTAATTTGCTTCTGCCCACCAGACATTTCCGATTGCTGGACGGCAGCAAGCGCACCTCCATATTCAGAAGCTTCATATAATGCTGAAAGGTCGGCTTTGAAAATCTGTCCGTTTACGTCGAACCCTTGTTGCAATCTATCTATGGATTTTTTGAATGAGGCTACTCTTTGTTGCTCTTTTGGATCATTTGAAACTGTGCCAGTCGTAACTTCTTCAACAAAAGCATCTGGAATTATACGGCTCCATGTTCCTTGGAAATAACTAAAATATAGCTTTTCTGCGCCGGCCTTTTGACCTTTTTTTGGTTTTCCTAAAAATTGGCTTATGGGTTGTGTATTTCCGTACAAAACTAGCGTATAGAATTCTTGTCCAGTTTTTTTGCTTTTAACTTTTTTGATATAAGATTGTATTTGACCATCAAGACCCATAGCTTCTACAAACCATGATGCCTTCATCCCAATTTGAATCCAAGCTTCTTTAGTTAATTTAAGTGATTTCATTATACTCCTAATGTATCTGTTATAATTTCTTTAACGTCTTCAAAACTTTCCGCCTCTGTACGTTTGGCTTCATTAACCGTTATGTAATAGAAAGTATCATTTACTTTTTCAACAGAAACGCTAGCATATTCGGATTCCCAAGAAGTACCCTCCGGAGTATCAACGGCATATTTCGAATTAATTTGGAAAGATACAGAATTTTCCCCCATTGATGCATTACCGTTTTGTTTAACCCATTGTTCATCTCGAAGGTAGTTTACATCGGCTACCCTCTCGCTGAGCCATTTCATTTCTTCATATGTCCAACCAGAAGGACTATCTGGAAAATTATCTTGAGCCTGTTTATACCAATTCATGTATACCTCCGTTTATTACATATTTCCATAAAAATACCCAAAACCCTCTGGGAAATATTCCGGTTTTTATTACAAGTTCAATGTATAATGATTAGAGAACTAATATTATCGATGGAAGCCGATCCTAATAGGTTATATTATGGATGATTATATTTGGTTAAAAGATGGCGACTTTTTTGAAAAGAATGATGAGTTGCACGACTCTAAAACTGATGCTTGGGACGTTATTCCTGATCGGTTAATTGGGAGGGCATATCCATCTATACAGCAGGGGCGTAGAAAAATACATAAACAGAAAATGGTAGAATGCGTTTCAGAAGAAATACCTAAAGAAGTCACACAGAGAAAATCATGGTTGAACAATTTGTTTCGAAAAAAATAATTGCAGTAGTTCAATAAGTTTTAAGGGAGATTCGATAATGTCACAACCATCAACAGTCCAAGAAGCCGTTCAAATTTTAATTAAGAATATGACGAAAAAAGATCAAGAATATTTTATAAATACAAAATTTGATGATCTAATTCAATTTCATAGTGGCTTGGGGATGTGGATTAGAAATAATTTTGGGCTATGGGCTGACAATGATGACCTAAAACGAAATTGTTTGGCAATACAGAAAGAAAAATATTTAGACCAATACAAAAGTGACCAAGATCACTACAAAAAATTCGCAGATCAATTTGGCAAAAAAGTTCTTCCTGAAATTATGCATGCCGACGACGCATCATTTATAATTGTACAGGAGTGCTGGAAAGCTCTTCAAAATATCAAATAAGGAGAAATTATGAAAAAAATAAATAGAAAACTTAATGTAGTTAAGGAAAAAGAATGGGATTTAACAGAGGAGGCAGGAAAGAACCTGTTCACTGTATTTAGTCGTGACGCAACAATTGCAGGGACGTTACGAAAAATGGAGCGTGAAACCGGAATGGCTAATGACATATCAGATTTGGACCACAGAGTGGGATCAATTGACATCCTTCGCAGAGATGGCACTGAAGATGGTATGAAACTTGACGGAGGAGAGAGAGACCACATCAAATGGAACGAGAAATTTTCTCAAATATTACATGATGTCGCCAATGAACATAATGTGGGCAAATATATCCGCAGTAGTAAAAGAAAGAAATTAATAAATAGCATTTTTCATAAAATTCATATTCGTTTTAAATTTTCATTGGACAAAGAAAATGAGGTGATGGCTAAAACTATAAAGGAATGTCTGCTGCGAATTAATGAATATGATAGTGCCAGCATACAGAGAATTGAAGAAATTATGGGAAATAATTGCGTTGAAGGAATAAGAAAAAACAGCGATGTGCCTCTGTGGGGTTTTCATCATATTCACCATTGTTAAGCATCTTTAAGCGTTATATCAACTACCCAATGACTAAAGATCATTGGGTTTGCAAGACCTTATCTCACAATTAGCCAGTTGATATGGCTTGCCCGTTAGGTTTAATGCACCGTCAATAGGTACATTAAACGAAACAGGGAGTTTTACACCTTTTGCCTTCTTCTTTAAGGTGTATCTATTGGCAATGTTTATTGATGCATTCCAATCTGCATCAAAAACCTTACCGTCTATGGCATAATACCTACATCCCTTACGTTTCCCCCTTTCAAGATTTCTGTAATCATCTTGAGAGGTGTGGTATGGGTTAACCGTTACCACTATTTTACCTTGTAGTGGTGCCTTGTAGGTTAGTATTCTTCTGAGATCAAAATATGGAACTTGAGCTTGTTTATTGTTAAACCGTTTTCCCCTATTTTTTGTTTTTATTCCACTTAAATCTTCCATAACAATAACATTAGATTTAGTATTTAAGATTTGATTAGCAATAAAATGTGATTGGTTCTTGTTTTTGTTTCGTTCTTTTCTTTTAAGGGTGTTCAGCTTTTTCTTGGATGAGCGTGAAAATGTAGTCTTAGATTTAGAATTCAATATTCGTTTCAGATACCTTAGTCTTCTTTTTTCTTTTAAGAATTTCTTATCTATTATTGCTAATCCTTCTGATGTTGTAGTTAATCTTTTAATTCCTAAGTCAACACCGATACAAGAATTTTCTATGAGGGTGGGGGCATTAACTTCAAATGATACTGATAACCAAACTTCACTACTTCTAACAAACAAAAGCGGATCACAGACGGAATATTTAGAAAATAATCCTTTAAATTTGTCGTAGGGGACATAGGAACAAATGATTCTCTTCCCTGTAGTTGTTAGTTTAATTTTATTATCAGGAAGGAAGGTGTAAATTCTTTTGTCTAATCTAATGGAAAGGTTTTCTTGTTTTGCTGGTTCTTTTGGTTTCTGATGATTAGATTGAATAGTTTTATAAGTAGCATAGACCGAATCTTTTGCTCTAATGATAACTTGAGAAGGACAATTTGGGAATAATTTTCTACATTGATGGTAGTTTTTGTCGTGAAGTAATTTCTTATCTATCTTCTTTGAATTGAAGGCGTATTCGGAGAAAGAATCCTGTAAAAGCCTTAAGCTTTGACTTTCGACTAAATTTTTCGATATTCTATACCAATTCATATCACTATATTCTATAATGACAAAGGAAATGCCTATATGAATATTGAAAGACATCTTATGAATTAGTTTTAAATTATGCCTTTAAATAGGGAGATAAATGAAAATAATAAAAAAAGCCAATAAGACAAGCATTAAGATGTCAAAATCTGAATGGAAAAATATGGGCAAAAAAGCTGGGTGGATAACAGCAACATCTAAGTATGAAGTTGTAGATAGTGAGTTCAACAGGAAAAACTATCCAGATATGATCGGTAAAGTCTTAGATTCTCCACCTGCATATGCTAACGTTAAATTAGTACGTGACGCTAAGCCATCTTTACAGGAAATTTTTCATTTTCAAAGTAGAATGTTCTTAGACGACAAGGCTGAGCACTTTCCCATGGACTTTGTTATGAAGGCTTTGAAAGTTGGTTATGAAAAAAATGATATTATCGAGGGGCTTGGAGAATTTTATCGTCAAGCTCCAGATGCGGCCAATTCTATATTCAATAAAACCATAATGAAGATTAAAGGCTTTGATGAAAAAAGACTTGATCAGTTGGTACAAAATAGCCCAAAGTAACCCTTTAATGAACAAGATACTGCCCATAGCTCAATCTACTAGGGCTTCTTTGGCTGATGCTGATGACGACGATCTAAAAACGTATTGTCTTCCGGCATCTAGAGCATTATCCAAAAATCTAAATGAACAAAACATAAGAGCTATAGTAGTTCAGGGAGTTTTTCGAGTAGATTTTCCGGATTCAGAAGCAACATCGGATTGGGATGTAAATGATTTTGAGAATGAAGAAGAAATGGAAGAGGCTACATATACACCACTTCATTATTGGGTTGAAGTATTGATAAGTCCAAATGAAAATGAAAATCTCATAGTTGATATAACCGCTTCTCAATTTAATGACGAGATAGATATGCCACAAAATCCAATAGAAATAGGAACGTATGATGAGTTAACGAGATATACGCCAATACATAAGGACTGGATATAATGATCTGGTATAAACAGGCTAAAGTTTGGAATCAGGAGATTATACGGAATTCTAATTTTATAGGATTCCATTGCCAACAGTCTCCTAGAAACCCAGAGCACGACGACTATATAAAAAAAGAAGATAACTATGCAGAAGATTTTTATATGGAAATTTTAGACGCACTTCCATTTCAACTAAGGGACATTGCTACGGAAAAAGGACTACTCACGCATTATGACATTGCAGAAGCCAGAACGTATAAATTTTACGAATGGGTACAAGACGTAAGTGAATTTCTGAGCATCAATGATATAAGATGGATTTTTGTAAGCCAGAACAAGCTATTAGAAGATCATTATGGACCTTATAGATATTATGTTTTATTGCCAGAAGACGCAATTCTTCACATATTCGATGATCCATGGGTTGATGATATAGCATGGGCTTATCTATATAACGCCAATGTCGCCAGCCCAAACTGTATCGAATTAAATCCAGAAGAAGACGGATGCGAGGACAACTAATACATGAACTGGTATAAAACAGCACAAAATCAAAATCAAACGAAACCACAAATAATCTCTTTTGATTTTGACGGAACCATCGCTAATAATCAATGGAATGAAGAAGAGAGGGATTACCTAAGAGACGAAAATGGAAACATGATTGCTACTCTTAATGAAAATATAGCCCAAATGATTCACCACTATCATAATAAAAATATTCAAATTATAGTAGTCTCTTCAAGAATGGACAAAAATAAGGATGAAATAATAGACTTCATCGCAAAATATAACTTGCCCATATCTGAGATTTACTGCACCAATGGACAGGATAAAATACATCTCTTAAAGCAACTTGGCGTATCAAAACACTTCGACGACGACCCCCATGAACTTAACGCCATTAAACAAGATGGATCTCTTTTAGGTATTGCCGTATGAACTGGTATAAAATAGCACAAGAACGAGAATATCCAATAGCAGCAGCCGTAATTGCTGATGGAAAGATATTCGAAGGACATCATCACGGAGAGGCCATCCAAAAAGCCATTGACCAAGGATATGCCCTTCACGATAAAGATGGTTATCTGGTAGACAGGGCTGGTAACGACATGACATTCAGCGGAGCTACTGACCTTTTTAGAACCAATAAGGGGCGACTCATAGACAGATTCCAAGCTTTTCAAATGGGCGAGGCTACCGGATCCGAGAATATTCCAAAAGAAGAACTTAATCCTTCCGCCAATAGTAAGAAATTAACCAAAATAGCACAAACCGGAGAGTGGTGGATTATAGATGGCCATGCCGAGTTTGCAGATTCAGACACCGGAGATATTGGACACGAAGGTATTGTCCTAGATATGCTTCGCAGAGAAATAGCAGAAAATTTAGGGGGGTGGATAGGCGAATATTATGATTGGGATGAAGTTAAACAAGAATGTATCAATAAGCATTTTGAAGAGCAATCGGAAGAAGATCAAATGCTGATTCTAAAAAAATGGAAGGCAAATGATAAGGACGAATTAATACGAAAAGTCCCATATGATTCAAATATTTTCGATAGCATTGCTCAGGAAGAAGGCATCTCTAAAATGAAGATCGATGTGGCCGATAATTCAATCGACCCAAGAGATTACGGATTAAAGGAGCTTGGGTGGAAAAGAGTAGCACAAGACAACATTCAAACTTGGACGCTTACGAGAGACGACTTACACGATATTTCAAACGGAATCGACGACATTTTGCAAGAACGCAATTGGGAAAGTGAAAACGAAATAACTTATAATATTGAGGTTGGTGCTACTGGCAAGTTTTACTCAGATGTTCCCACTACAGTAATTGAAAAGTTGAATCCGATGGCTATGAGAAAATATGAATACTCATTTAATAGAGCCTATGCCAAAAACAAAAACTGGTATAGGATGGCACTATTAGTTGACAGAGGAGAGGGTCCAGAAGAAACATATGTGCAATGTATGTATTGTAATCGTTTTGCTACCAGCCCAACAAGCCAAAATATCAACTCTGTTTGGAAAACAATGGAAGAAATGGATGAACAGGAGCGAGCAACGGCTATAAGGGCATTGGAGGCATTTCAAAATGATGTTGACGGAAATGTTTTAGAAAAAGGCATGGGTCTTACCGGAATTAGTACTGGAATGTGTCCAGAATGCACAGCCGATTTTTTAGAACAGAATAGAAAACGTGTAGAAGAGCGGAATAAGAAAGAAGTAAGTGAACTGGTATAAAATAGCCCAATTAGATAATGAAATAGCCAGTACTGAGTTCTCTGGTATTTGTTATCATGGTGGAATTCGCAATAATGAAAGCTTACAAGAAAATATCTCGGATGATTATTCTGAATGGGAAGATATTTGGGTAACTGAAGATGAAAACGTTGCTAGGGATTTTGCTCTTCAATATGGAGTAGCCGCGAATGAAATAGGAGTTATTTATAAACTAAATGTTCAACTAAATAGAGCGGCAATATTAAGTCCATAACGATTATGCTTGGGAAGAATTTAAAGAGCGCATACAGTGTAGAGATCCAAGGGAATGTATACCATATCTTAAACGGGCAGGATATGATGGATGGATTACAACTGGAATTTTTGACACGTACATGTATCAAGATATTGCGGTCTTTGGAGGACACATTGATATAATCGAAGCCAAAATACTTAAAGATGGCGTATGGACCGAATATAAAGACGTTTCAGAATTTACGGAGACCGAAGAGTGAACTGGTATAAAAAAGCATCTAAACCCTATAACTATATCGGTCAATGTGATATGCTTAGGCATGAGATGTTAGGCGAAGAGAAGTGGAAAAATATGATGGCTCAATATAAAAAGGTTTCCAAAGAAGAATTAGAAGCTAATTGCAATCTTCAAGTCCTTCTCGATGAAGATGAAAGCCTAGATGATTTTGTAGCCGACGATCCAACAGCCTATTTTGCTAAGTCTGTATGGGGAAATAAACCCTGCTACTATATTATGACTTGTGGTTTTGAATTTATTTTTACGAGAGACTAATGAACTGGTATAAAAAATCTTTTTCATATTATAAATTGCAATTACATAAGTTTGCTGATTACGAAGATGAATGGCAATCTCAAGTAGAATCTTTAGCTGCAAATAACCCATATCCGTTCAAACACTTATTCGTTAATGGAGGCAATAGAATCTATCTTCCATTTGGTATAGATGGCGGTGATGAATCTGCCGATAGAGACGTTAAGGCTATCCTAGAGGAAAACGGTTATAAAATTACTGATTATCGCGGCGGTTACTGCTCTGATGGAAGAAATACATTTAAAATTGGCAAAGTACTTAATAAGTTATGGAAAAATGATATACAAGATCTACAGCGTAAGTTCGAAAACGACGAAATATATAATTTGGAACGAGAAATAGAGTCCGATAATCAATATTATCAAGGCATTATAAATACATTCCAAAATTCTAGTTATAGAGTTGGCAAACAGGTCTCTGGATTTTCTGTAGTTATATCACAAGATCCGAATGATGTAGCTAAAATGTCTACAGATAGAGACTGGACCTCTTGTATGCAACTTGGTACGGGTCAGTATTATCGGGATGTATTCTGCGAAGTTCAAGAGGGCGGATTGGTCGCCTATCTTATCAATTCGAACGATACCGAAATAACAAAACCTTTAGCTAGAATACGAATTAGACGTTTCGCATCAGATGACGGTCGTAATGTACTGGCACCCGAAGAAGCTGTTTATGGCAACGAAGTAAAAGGGTTTCAACAATTCGTAAAGAACTGGGTAAAATCTGTTCAGGGTGACATTTCAGAAGGATTGTATTATCTCAAGGGAGGCGAATGGTCAGATACATTTAGCAAAAGTATGTTCGTTATGCCAAACAATGAGGAAGATATCTTACGATGCTGGAGGGGCGAGGTAGATACGTCTTCATATGTTCGATATAAAGTTATGGATGAACTTGAGGGAGAAGACGATGAATATGGCGAAATAGAAACGGGATTTCCTAAGTATTTTTCGACCGAAGAAGAAGCTCAACAATTTATTAATAGTATTGATGGTGATGACGGATGGAGAGAAATGCATGGCGATTATTGGTTAGAAGAAGACGAAGATGGCGAATGGACTTATGATAGGTATGAAATTCGAAGAGATGTAACTATGACCAAAGATACCATTAAGGGTCAAGCTGCTCTTCTTATTGCCAATGCCCCTAAAGGCGAATATGCTGCGGAATTGATTAATGAGATCAAAGATTGGTCTTTTG
>Ga0268279_1000889_pt1 | contig 17836 bp, 15 predicted proteins | sample saktaG_6_FD_190142 | JGI IMG/M metagenome (GOLD analysis project Ga0268279, IMG submission 190142) | Saline water microbial communities from Sakinaw Lake, British Columbia, Canada - sak_2010_1_5_80m | ecosystem: Environmental > Aquatic > Non-marine Saline and Alkaline > Saline ...
ATGTTTTTTTAAATAAACAATAAATAAAAATTATTAAAGCAAAAAAATCTATTATAATCAATGCTACAAAACTAAACCTATAATTACCGAGCGTTTCTCTGCCTACGCCTGTATATTGAATCCCTTTAGCAACCTCATCTTTTCCTAAAATATAATTTATTAAAACTTTTGGAGATTTAGTTCTAAGATCAAAATCAAGAAGGTGGGATCCTTCAATTACTACAATTAAATTATTCTTATCATAAACAGCATATTCTTCTGAAAAAGCTTCGGAAGTAATTCTCTTGGGCGTAACACTATCAAAATATTCAACAACATGAAGTGAGCTAATATATTTTCCGTTTTTGTCTTGAAACATTATATTTCCAATCGTATCTACTAAAACCCATCCGTAATTAGGAAAATAAATCTCACTTACTGTATGACCGTCTATCCAAACAACTCGAGATTGATACCCTACGGTTTGAGCCACTGAAGCAAAGAACTTAGCATAACCGGAACAAATAGCTGGATATTTTTCGCTACTTTCTAAAATTTCATCTACATTATGAACAACATTAGTTACGCTATCTTCGGTGGTGAGATAAGAACGAACATAGTCAGTTAAAACAACTGAAACAAAGAATGGATCTTTATTATCTTCTAAAACCGGCTTTAAGTCGCTAAAAACTTTTTCTTTGAACTTATCGCTCAGGGGTATTTCAAGATCTAACCCATTATAATTAAAATCTTCTATTGTTTTTCTATAATAAAGAGTTATGAAAGGAAACTCGCTATTCTTTAGATATAGTAAAGTGGCTCCATTGATAAAACCAGTAAATAAGATAATTATGATTAAAATTTTATATCTTTTTAAAAACATTTTTACTTTTTAAGAAATTATTTCTTAAGAAATTTTTAATTAATGATGGGCATTTTAAAGAAAGATAGGGTCTTAAAAGATGAATATAGGAAAATACCGAATAGTCCCTTCTCTTTATCGCTTGATTTTGAAGAAAAAGTGTATTTCTTAATTGAATTTTTTCCTTTTGTAAAGAAGCCATTTCTGGCGTATATCTTTTCTTAACTAAGGATAAAGGCAAATTAGATCCTTCAGCAATTTTTAAAATTCTAAACCATAATTCATAATCTTGAGTTGTTTCAAAATCTTCATTATATAATCCTACTTTATCTAAAATATCTTTTCTAATCATTACTGAAGGATGAATAAAAGTATTGTTTTTAATAAGAACTTTTTTTATTGCCTTTGAGGAAACAGGCGGAATTTCTTCTCTTAAAACTTCTCCCCTATTATTTATTCCGTAAGCAAAGGTTCCTAAAAGCTTAATTTCTGGATTACTTTCTAAATAATCTATTTGTTTTTGAAAACGATCGGGTAAAGAAACATCGTCTGCATCTTGCCGAGCGATATATTCCCCTTGAGCCACTTTCAACGCCTTATTAAGTGACTTTGTTAAACCAATATTTTCTTTATTCTCTATTATCTTAACTCTCGGATTATTGGCATATTTAGTTAAAATCTCACCCGTTTGATCAGTGCAGGCGTCATTAACAATAATAAATTCAAAATCTTTAAAGCTCTGATTCAAAATACTTTCAATTGACTCTTGAATATATTTCTCACTATTAAAAACCGACATTATCACAGATATTTTCATATATTCATCTTACCATTTTCCTCCTCCCTTTTCAACCCAAAAAAGTTGAAGGAAAACAGGAAATAAAAATTCTTATTAAAGAAAATTATCCGACATCGTTATCCGACATCGGATGTTCAATATTTTATTATTGTTTTTCAGCAATAATTACTATTGAATGGGAAAACAAAAATTTCATTGGATAGCTATTAATAAATATTCTCAATAAAGATTTTTGTTTTTTATAATTGTTTTGTCTTTTAGCGACAGACTGATGAACTTTCCTCATGCCAAACACATCTTCTTTTAATCCTTTTATTGGATTATAGGGATAACTTTTCTTGATTTCAAAACCAGCTTTTTTAATATATTCTATGATTTCATTTTTACTAAAAAGATATTGATAAAAATCGCCCTTTTGATTTTTATAATACCCTAATAAATTCTTAACCCTTCTCAAGGGATTTAGATAAGGAATACTTAAAATCATAACTCCGTTTCTTTTTAAAACCCTACTCGCTTCTTCTAATATTTTTTCAGGACCCTTTTCAAAATGCTCTACCACTCCCCAAGAGATATAAGCTGATAAAGAGTTATCGAGATAACCTAGATAAAAAACATTACCTGTTTTTATCGGAAGCTTTGGAAAATTTGATTTTACAAAATCAATAGTATCTTTTGCAAAATCAATTCCCTCAATATTGTAACCTTTTTGTTCTAATAGATAAACCCATGATGCCAATCCACATCCTGCTTCAAGAATTCTTCCATTTCTAGGTAAATGTTTTTCAAAAATTTTCATCAAAATAGAATTATTCTTACAATTCTGATAATAATCAGCTAAAGAGCCCCTATCTGAAGATTTCTTCCAATGATCCTTCCAAAAATCCGAAGAATTGGCTTTTTTATAATATATCTTGAGAGGTGTACTTTTTATCATAAAAATAATTGGATATTTTTTGTCACTAATTCGCCTTTTTTGTATTTTCTTAATTTATATTCACTAGCTAAAGTTAATCTGCCTTTTGATAAATTAGAAATGATATTTCGAAGCGAAGGAAAAAAATAAGAGGCCTCTTGAGGGCTCAAGCGAGCCATATTCTTATATCTATTATTTAAACTGGTTCTATTTATAAAACACAAATGTAACATTCTAAAATAAGCACTATCCCAATCATGCTCATTATACATTTTAAGTATCATTTCTTTATCAAATTCTTCTTTAAAAACTATATTTGTTCCATGAAGGCGTTGACAATCTTCCTCCCATGATTCCAAAAGAGAAAAATTAAATAACTTAATCATTGATTTAGAAGGAGGCGATAAATAACCTTTGGCAATTTTTGACTCATAATTTATATTCGTAACATTCAAAGAGTTTCCTTGAACAGACCAATAATTTTGATATTTTTCATCTAAAATTTCGGCTCTTAATTTTTCTAATCCGATAGGATCATAAACTTCATCGCCATCAACTCCAAATACCCAAGTATTAGTATTGGCATATTTTTCAATAAATTTATGAGAAGTAGAAGCATCTCTTATTTTAAATAATTTAATTTTAGGATATTGAATGCTTAATTTCTTAACTGTCTCAAAAGTATTATCTTCCGACATATTATCTAAAACAATAATTTCGTCACAAAAATTCATAATGTTTTTTAAAACCCTTCCTATGTATAAGTCCTCGTTCTTAATCAAGGAGATGCCAATAATTTTCATCTTATCTACTCGAGCATATAATTTCATTTCGCTATGATCTATACTATATTTCGGGTCAATATTTTTAATATCTTTTGAAAGATTTTCAAGATCGCCTGGCTTATGATAGGTGCATATTGATAATTTGGGCTTAAATTTCTTTATTGTTTCTTTGGCTCCTACGAGAAGAACATGTTCCATTCCTTCTATGTCTGCTTTAATAAAATCTACTTTAGAAAGTTGTCTCTGCTCAATAAACTTATCTAAAGATATTTGTTTTACGTTTCTCCCCTCTCCCTTTTGGAAAAAACCGCTACTGCTACCAAGCTTATTATTCTCTACACTCATCAATAAATCCTTTTCTTCCTCCCCTAAAGCGTAAGGAATTATTTCAATATTCCTAGCTCCATTTAATTCAATCGTTTTTCTTAATAATTCACGATTTTCTGAAATCGGCTCAAAAGCATAAACCCTTCCTCCCGGTCCAACTTTTTTGGAGGCAAGAAGGGAAAAAATACCTAAATTTGCCCCAGCGTCTATCACTACATCTCTTTGTTCTAATTTTACTTCTTTTTTTTCATAAGACCCCTCCCTTATTACAGAAAAATTCTTTACTAAATAAGGACAAATTAAATCCAAGAATCCAAAAATAATTAAATCGTAATCGTCTTTTTTGGCGATAATTTTGAAAAGTTTTAAATCAAATATTGTCTCGTCTCCATTCTTTGAATCAATAAGCGACTTGGCACATTTTTGAAGGTATTTTTGATTAAGTTTCTTTCTCAAGGGAAACTTCGCTGGAAAAAACTGAATTAAAAAGAAAATCCTAAAATCATTGTTTATAGATCTTTTTATTATATTTCCTAATAATCCTATTCTATATTTAATTTTATTTTCAAAAGTCATATCATATTTACAACTGCCCAAATTTCGCCAAATTGAATACTACAATTTTGAATAACTAATCCAGCTTGATTTAATTCTTGCTTAAATGTTTCTAAAGTATATTCTATGAAATGGCCATTATGTAATTTCCAAGGAAGTCCTAATTCTTTCTTATATAGGGTTATCCAATCCCTATTTATCATCGGCACTCTCACTAAAATTTTATCACCTAAATTCTTAATTTTATTTAAAAATTCTATTCTATCTTCAATATGCTCCAATACATTGGAAAGAATTAATATATCAAATTTTTGATCTGGTAAACTCTTAGTAACGTCTCCGATTAGATATTCAACATTATTTGTTTGAAATCTTTGTCTAGCTACTCTTATTTTTTCTGGACTTATATCTATTCCAATGACTTTTCTAGCTTTTTGGGTTAAATCAAAAGCCAATTCTCCGTTTCCACAACCAATATCTAAAACAGTATTTTCTAATTCAATATTATCTATAAAAAATTTATGATAATTTGTAAGTCGGTGTTTGGGATGAATTCCCTTTTCGGCTTTAACAACAAAAAACCCAGCTAAATTATATAAAAAGCTATGTAATTTTAAAATAATTCTAACTATAACCTTATATATCATATTTCTTTTTCTTGACATTTTCAATGAATTTTAAGAGATTATTAAAATTTATATTGGGGGAACAATTATTATTTATATATTCTCTCAAATTATCGCTCATCTCTTGTCTCAAACTCGGTTTGAGACAAAGTTGTTCTAAGGCATCATACCATCCCTCTTTAGAATAAACAAGAAAGCCCGATTTTCCATCCTGAATTAATTGACAATAAGAAGGTGCAAAATCAGCGACCACTGGTATCCCCAACCGACTAAATGGATAAATCCTTCCGGGATTAGTTGAATATTTAAATCTTAATAGATAATCCAGATTATTTAAGTTAAATTTATTTCGCCAAAAATTAATCATTTTTCCGGTGAAAAACAAACCTAATTTTCTATTAACGGGAAGGAAGGCCGGGATTATTCCAATATCAACTTGACTCAAATATTTATAATAGTTATCTTGAGACCATTGAATATGTTTAACAGGACATTTCTTTGGTAAATTAAATTTCCATTCGCCAAGATTATTAATATTATACATCGCCCAAAATTCAATTTCATATCTTTCAGATAACTGGTCTAAGGCCTGAGAGACTTCTTTGGAAGCATTTAGATGAACCTTATTCCCATGATACCCTATAATAATTTTATCTTTTTTGGTATGTTCTTTAATCATCTCTTGCGTTTCGGGAAACATGTAATAGATAATAATGTTTTTGTTATGCTTTAAGAAGAAATCTCTTTGCTCAATTGAACTTACTAACAAAAAATCTGCTATTTTTATCCCCGGTCGCCCCCTTTCTCCTATTTTTGGATCCATTATTCCGACTACTGCTTTTGGATTTACTTGTTTTACTTTAGCCACTTCAGGATGACTGGAACTCATAAATAAAATAAGATCATAATTTTGGTAATTATCCCGGCTATTTCTAACAACTTCAAAACTAGCATTTTTAAATTTAATACTTAAATCATCACCACAAATCTTTGACCCAGCCGAATCATATTTTGTATTAATTAAAACTCTCATCATATTTCATTATAACACACTATAACACGACTCTACCACATTAACCCAAAAACTTCAAAGAAAAAAGGGGCAAACTATTGTTTGTCTCTTTGGCTTTTTTAACCTTTACTAACTCACCATTTCTTGAATTAGTTTAATAACCCTTTCTGTGGCCTTCCCGCTTGTTCTAAAATCTGCAGCCTTCCTTATCCATCCTTCTCGACAATCCGGTTGTCTAATCATCCTCATTAGCCAGTTAAAACAATCTTTGGGAGTTTTACCTGGTGGAACTATTCCCAAAACACTAGGAAGAAACAAATCCTTAACTCTTAGTCCTGGTTGTAAACTAAGACAAGATTTTCCCATATGAACTGCTTCTATTCCGATCGTAGAATAACTCGTGGTCGTAATATCAGTGGCTAGAATCAATTCTCGAGAATCTATTTCTCCACCCTTTAGTTTCATTTGTGAGTTTTGCCTAATAAAATTAGAAATAAGTTTCTGATCTTTTTCAGGGGTTCGAGTAGGGTGTAATCCAATTATTACCCCAATATTCATGCTACTTAAAGAAGATTGAACTAGGGCCATAATTTTAATAATATCTAGATCCCAATATCCCATCACCGGACTGACCTCTTGGAAAACATTAGCAGCAAAAAAGATTAAAAAATCCACATCAGGAAAACCAATTTGAGCCCTAAGGGCTTTTCGTTGTTTGTGACCGAAGCCTCTTTCTTTTAAGACTAAATTGTCGAAGCAAGGGTTTCCAGTCACCTCTAACCAGTCAGGATTAAATCCTTTTCCCTTCATGTGGTTAAGAGTAGCATTATCTGGAACAGCAATTTTGTCAGGCAAAAACTTAAAGACTTCTCCAGTATCGGGATTACTGAATCTCTTCGCACAGTCAGTGTAAGAATCCAAAACTACTAACGTCTTAATCTTGAGATATTTAGCAGCAAGAGTTAATGTTTGATCTATAGAATCTCCTTCAACTGCCTTTCCCCCTCCACCATGATGAACTGTTCCTACTAAAACCAAATCAGGTCTCGGGTTTTCAGAAGAAAGCAACTGTGTCATAGAATCAACCGAAACATCTGTTAATCCGTAATCACCAATAGTCTTATACGAAAGACCATGACCAGTTAAGGTCTTTCTTGAAGCTTCTCCATGACTAATTATAACCACTTTGGATCCATCAGCTCTCAACTTTACAATAGGAGGAACAATAGCATTTATTGCTCCGCCATGTCGCGATGCTGCTACAATATTCATCTCTATCCCTTTCAATTTTTAAGGTTCTTATCAACTTAATTCAATAGACAATTGATAAATAATAATACCACAACCTTTAATAAATGTAAATAAAGATAAGTATATAAAAAAATCCACATACTTCTACACACTGGAGTGTAGAAGTTTGTGGAAATTTAATTATTGCTTTTTTGGGCTTTCCATCTTAAGCAATTACCCATCAATTCGGAATTGACACCTTTTCCAAACATTTTATTAAAATTATTTTCTTGAAGATTATTTAAATTAGGAATCCTAACATCTTCCTTGGGTTTTGCAAATACATTTTGTTTTAAAATCTGATTAATATCTTTTTGATTATATTCTTCAGATAATATTCTTTTTAGTTGGATTAAACTATTATATCGTTCAACTGTTTCTATTTTTATATTATCAAAACCACACTTTTTAAGATAATTATTTAATGTTCTTGGAGAAAAATAATAAGAATGATAAGGATCATAGTGAAACCGTTTAACAGTGTCACTGTTAAATATCTTAATCCGCCAATCATCCTGATTAGGAATCTCTCCCATGAATACTCCGCCTTTATTTAATGATTTATATATCGCTTGTAATGTTGACATCGGATTAAATACATGTTCAAAAACATGAAACATAACTACTAAATCAAATTCATCCTTAAAATCCATAACTTCAAGGGGTTTAGAATAGACGGTAAATCCTAATCTTTTTGCATAATTTAAATAATTATCAGTTAGCTCCAAGCCAAAAACTTTAGCCCCATTAGAAGATAAAGTATTAAGAAAATATCCCGCTGATGAACCTATTTCAATTACTTTTTTTCCCTCTAAGCTATCGTAATTTTTCTTAATCCACTCTATTCGCTCTTTACAATCCTGTTTTACAACTGGATCGTTAAACATTTCTTCTGGAGATCGTCTAGGAAGATCTTCTACCTCTCTATATTCTTTATCATAAAATGATTCTGTCTCTTCTTTGGTTTTTTTTGTTTCTAAAAAAACCAAACCGCATTTCTGGCACTTTAAAATATTATTTCTCTGAAATCTGGTATATTCATATATAACTTTGTTGTCTTTTGAAAGACAAAAATTACATTTCATAATAATTTTGTATTATAATTATAAATTTTTACATTGGGTAGAGAAGATTTAAAGGGAAAAGCAGTAATAAAATAAAAGTTTGTTTCCGGACACTTACTTATTAGTTTATTAACATAAGCTACCATTTTATCCTTGGTTTCGGTAGTTTCATTAACTTCACGTGGGTCCAGAGGGCCAATTAAATAGGGGGTTTGGTAGAAATCCATACCAACAATATAAACGTTTTTTTTCTTTAGGACAACCGCAGCATAGGCGACAGCAACTGTTCCTGAACTCCACAATCCCTCTAAATAGGAAGCCATTTCTTCCGGAAGAAGATCGGTTTCAAAGCCAAATCGTTCAGTAGCAAAAACTTTTCTTGGAGAACGCATTCTCTCTTCAGAACCATCTGGCTTGAGTCGAGAAATTACATACCTATATATATTATATTTTAAAAGATACCAAGCTGGTAGAATTCCCTCACCAATATTAACCATATGAATAATTCTTTTTTTCTTCAATAAAGAACGTACTGGCTCTGTTTTTAATTCTTCGGAAGTAGTATTAACAATAATAAAATCCTTAAGAAAATTTAAACGGCCAGCTTCAATTAAAGAAGTTCCTCGTCCTAAAACAGCTATAGAATTACTTTTTTCGGCTTTGGGAGTATAGATTCTCTTTCTAATATTCAAGATTATTCCTATCGGAATCAACACTGGAAGTTTAACAATACCAATAACGCCTTTAATAATTCTTTTTAAGTTTTCGTGTTTTCTAATAAATTCTTTCATTAGTATCCTCTTAATATTTTTCTTTTTTCTTTTTCGTCTTCAGTGACTATCTTTTTTCCATTTCCTAAAAACCTATTAACATCTCTAATCCTCTTTCTTAAGAGATCCATAGCATGAACTTCTAAACTTGAGCATTGATCCGTTCCCCACATATTATGGTCTAAAGTAATATGTCTTTCCACGATTTTAGAGCCCAAAGCAACCGCACAAACGGATGGCTCTAAACCGTATTCGTGGCCACTATAACCGACTGGGCAATTATATCTTTCTTTCAAGGTCTTAATACAATTTAAATTTAAATCTTCTACTGGAACCGGATAACTGGAATTACAATGCATTAAAGCATATTGAGCATGATTCTCTTCTAAAATTTTAACCGCTTCATCTATCTCCTCCAAGGTACTCATTCCAGTTGAAACCAACATAGGTTTTCCCGACCGAGCTACTTCTGTTAATAATTCTTTTTCAGTTAATTTAGCTGAGGGAATTTTAATGAAAGGAACATCGTAGTTTAGGATAAACTTTAAGCTGGGAATATCCCAAACTGAAGCCGTCCAGTTAATTGGCTTGTCTTTACAATATTTATCAATATAATTATATTCCTCTTTGCCAAATTCCATTCTCTTCTTATATTCTAAATAAGTCATTTCACCCCAAGGAGTACTTTTAGGGGTATTTTTTTGATGTTCTGGAACGCAAGTATTCGGATCCCTTTTTTGAAACTTAACGCAATCCCATTGGCAACCCGAAGTGGCATCAATTAATTTTTTAACTATATTGAGATCACCATTGTGGTTGATTCCAATATCACCTATTAAATATGGTTTCTCATTTGAATTCTTAAAATTTATCATATTTATTTAGTTATCTTTTTTTTAATAATAATTCTATTATCAGCCATTCAAGAGGTTCGTCTAAATCAAAGTAATTTTCCTCTGGCATCTCGTATCCTTCTATTTTCCCAGAAATACGACATTTTGTTTTCAGTAATCTTTCCCGAGAAGTGATATAGAAAGCTCCGTTTTCTGTCAAAATTCCTTTAAATTCTTGTCGCATAGGTCTATTAAGGGGATTGTAATTAATCGATTTAAATTGATCGCCTTTCCGATCCCAAATAAACTTTTTTTGTCTAACAAGAGATAATAAGCTATCACAATCACTTTGGTCGTACTTATTAATCCCCTCTTCTAGATGTTGAGTTTTTAAAAGAGGTGAGGTTGCTTGAATTAAAATAACTTCATTAAAAAGATTATTTTCAGCAAATTCCAACATCGCTAATTCAGTAGGGGCGGTATCCGTAGCTGTTTCTTCAGATCTATTTATTATTTTTAATTTATCGTTTTTAATTTCGGAAATTTTATTCCTAATTATATCGGAATCTGTACTCACAAAGACCTTGTCAATAAGAGGGCACTCTAAGCAGTTTCAATTGTCCAAAAAGCAAGAGGCTTTCCAGCAATTTCTTTAATATTTTTTAATAAAATACTTTTACTCCCTTTTCTTAAGGGAATAAAGGCAACTTTGTTATATTTTTCTATTTTTTCCATATTATTATTGGGCAGTCCATCCACCGTCAATATTTATTACTGATCCGGTCATGTAAGAAGAATCTTCGGAACACAAATGCTCTAAAATTTTATTAAGCTCATTTTTATTCATCATTCTTTTCATCGGAGCATGCTGACTGTATTTTTTAATAAAATCTTCGCTCTGTTGATATTTTACTCCTCCTGGAACCAGACAATTTACTCTAATCTTCGGAGCTAAATGGATAGCTAAATGCCTTGAAAGTTGAACAACGGCACCTTTCGAAACCGAATAACCAATATGTTTTTCTCCATTTTCATAAAGTTGAGGATTGGGCGAAACTATTCCGTAAATAGAACTAAAATTAACAATCCCTTTAGCTTTCCCGTTCTTAGCAAATTCTCGACAAACAGAAAACAATGCTGTAACATTTACCTCCATAAACTTTCTAAAGGTGTTTAAGTCAATATTGAACAAGGTTGGTTTTTCTAAATCAGAATCAATATGGTGATTAAGAGCAAAGAGATTGATTAAATAATCTGCTTTATTTTTTTCAAACCAATTCCTAACAAATTCCTCATTGGTCAAATCATGCCCTGAAGAAAGATCTAATTCTAAAACTTCGTACTTGTCATTCTCTTTAAAATATCTAGTCACTTCAGAACCAATTAGTCCCCTGGAACCAGTAATGATAATTTTTGTTTTCTTAAAAAACTCTCCGACAAGCTTCATATCACATTCTCCCATGCATTTTATTCCCCTAGTTAAATCAAAATGATCTTTTCTAAACTTATTATATTTTTCTCCATTCCAAATATCATAAAGTGATTCCTTTTTAGCATCGCCGAGAATAATCTCATTATTATAATCCTCCATACACATAGCCACTTCTCCATTTGATTTTATGGTCATCGTCATCCAAGGATGCTTACAAGGTTCAGACCAATGAACTGATTTCGTTCCATGATAATTTTTTCTATACCATTGTTGATCCTCACTTTTAAGATAAATATAGACATCTAAATCCTTGAATTTTTCTTTCAACTTTTCCCATTCCTCTGATTGATTTCTTCTGTCAAGATTCAACATTGTAATAATAATTGTTGTTTTATAGTTTTTTTCTTTTTTGATTTCAAGCAGTTTCAATATCTTATTATAACTTTCGGTAAAGTTAGAAAGTTGACCTCTGATTTGTTTGTGCTCCTCATCATCAACGCTTTCAATAGAATATTTTATATAATCTAAACCACTTTCAAATATTTCAATAGTTCTATCAATATCAATATTGGCTGGATTACAACTGAAATAAGATTGAAACCCTTTCTCTTTTAGTAATTTAACTTCGTCAGCTATATTTCTATCAATCAAAGGATCCCCATATCCATGTAATTGAATAACTCTCGGAATAATATAGAGAAAGAAGTGATTCTCACTCATGTCGTTTGGAAAAATTCCATAATGTTCTTGAACAAAACTCTCCCACTTTTGCCAATCGTCATCGGTGTGAGGCCTAATTTGTTCTACTATCTTAGAAAAAGTTTCTTTAGTCATTGTTTCAATTGAACGAGTCATCTTTGTTGTTCGGGGACACATTTGACATTTCATATTACAAACATTCGTGGTTTCAATATTATAAATTACCGGGTTTTTATCACGCAAATCCTCTAACTTATTAAAAAGTTTTTCTTTGTTTAATTCTTGTCCTTTTTCCAAGCTTTCTTTTATTTGATTAAATTTACGATAAAAGTTTATATCTATCATATTTATATTGTTTTTACTCCTTTCGCCATTTCCTGAAACTGGCTATTATTTTTCAACAGCTCTTGATAATTTCCTTGAGCAACAATTTTTCCCTTATTTAAAAGATACAACATATCACAATGCTCTACGGTTTTGAGTCGATGAGCTACAATAATAACGGTTTTCAATTTAACAACATTATCCATCGCCTCAAGCACTGCTTTTTCAGTTATTCCGTCAAGAGAACTAGTCGCTTCGTCTAAAATTAATACTTCTGGATCATGATAAAGTGCTCGAGCAATGCCAATACGTTGTTTCTGTCCTCCACTTAATCTTACCCCTCTCTCTCCGACCAAAGTATTATAGCCATGAGATAATTCTTTTTCAATAAAAGTATCTATATTAGCAATTTTAGCAACTTGTTTTATTTGCTCTATGTTAATACTTTCTTCCGGGATTCCAAAGGCAATATTATTAGTAACAGTGTTATCAGACAAATATATTTGTTGAGGAACATAACCTATGTTTCTTTGCCAATTTCTAATATTTTCTTTTCTTATTTTAATTCCATCTACCTCCAATGAACCTTTGTCCGGAGTTAAAAGGCATAGAATAAGATCCACTAAAGTTGTTTTTCCTCCTCCGGTTGGCCCAATAACGCCAATAGAAGTACCCTTTTTTACCTGAAAATTTACATCCTTAAGAACATAGTCATTTTTATTCGGATAAAGAAAGGACACATTATTAAAGGCAATCTTATTTTGAAACGAAAATTTTTCAGGTAGCTCTCTTTCTTTATTTTCAGAAGAAATATAAATTCCCTCTTCGTGAATATCTTTATATATTCTATCTAAAATTACTTTATTAAATTGAAAACAGGCAAATGAAGAAAACATCTCTTGAAGAGCTGGTATTAAGCGATATCCAGCAAAAACAAAAAAACTAACCATTGGAATAATTTGGCTTCCAGTTTCTCCACGAGCCATAAGTACCAAGATAAGAATAATAATTCCACCAAAAGCCACTATTTCCATAACATACCGAGGAATATTAATAATGACGCTATGCCAGGTATGTAGTTTAGAAAAGGATGCAGAATGTTTAGAAAACCGTTCTAAAAAATATTTTTCTCGACCCAGGGCCTTTATATCTTTGATTCCTTCAAGGGCCTCTCCAACCGAAGTAAAACGTCCTGTATTTTCTTTCAAACGTTTTTTACCCCTATCCCTCAAGGTGCTTCTTAGAGAGGCAAAAGTTATTCCATAAAAGAAGATAAACAAAACAATCGCAGAGAATGCTATTACTGGATTAACAATAAATAGCATAATAAAAATAATAAGCGCCATAATACCGCTCGTTATTAAAGACATCAATGGTAAAAATAAGCTATTGATAAGTTGTTGTATTTCTGAAAGAATATTTTTACCTAAATCCGCACTATGCTTATTAAGAAAATAAATATATGGTAAAGAAAGATATTTTTTTAATAAAGCTAAGGAAAGATTATGATTCTTTTTCCAAATAAAGCGGATTTTTAGCCAAGCCGAACAAGCAAAAACAAAATTACTTATGATAATAATTCCAAGCACCATAAATCCCAAAAATACCGTGAATGAATAAGTGCTATTAAATTCCAATAAATTATACAGAGTCATCAAAAATTTACTCTGCATAATTGTCCCTGGATTCATTACTAAATTAATAAAAGGAAGAATAGAAAGCACACTTAATGTTTGAAGTAGGGCCGAAACTAACCCTATTACCATCACACCAAAAAACTCCGTTTTTTCCTTGCGACTAAAAAGGGCATTTACTTTTCTTAAAAAATCTAATTTATTTTTATTCATATAAATCAAAAACTATTTTATCTCTTTTTTTTACTTCTTCTATCATTTCAGGAGTATAGTAATCCATATAATTTTCTTTTGATTCTACATTTTTAATTTTTTTCTTCAGGTTCAATTTAATATCGGTATCTTTAAATAAATTGTCTATTTCTTCTTGTAATTTCTCAACCTTTAGAATTTTAACTGACTCCTGTCTCGGATAAAGATAGTGAATAAGATTATTTGTGCACCAACCATATTCGGGATTATATTTTTGAGCCATTTCGTAAGGAGCTGATTTTTCCAACCATGGATAATGCCACCTCTTAATTCCTTCTTTTCCATTTTTAAATAAAACCAAATCGTTGAAGAAATCATCAAAAGAATTTTTTTCCATTTTAGGATAATAATCTTTTTTCTTTTTGTGAGTAGTAGCCACTTTAGAATTATATAAAGAAACATACCAAGAAAAAGGATTTCTAATAATGGCAAACTCAACAATATTTTTATTCTTAAATTTTATATTTCGGACATTATAATAATGAACCAGACCTAAAATTCTATTACTATAACCTTGTTTTCTTAACCAGTATTTAATAGAAGTCCCTCCACTCCGAGTCAAATGATAAAAAACAAAATGCTTCTTTTTACTATTAGAAACTGTCTTTAAATAATAATAGAGAAATGTCTGATTCAACCTATACCAAACTCTCTCTCCAAGTCCCAGCCTTGGCCAACCCTTGTGCTTGATCGGGTTAAGCACGATATAGAAAGTAGGAAAAAGAGGAATAATTTTGTCTAATTTATTGCTAATTTTAATTAACTTTAAATAAATAGTTGAATCAAAAAGATGATTACTTTTAAAAACTTTTCGAGGTATTGTTATAAAAAAGAAATGTAGGAGAAAAGAGAACAATCCCCCCATTTTATGTAAAACAATATCATTTCCAAATAATTTGTGAAGATTTGATGTAGAATATCTTCTATATCCATGCTTAAAATACAGCGGATAAGACCATTTACTTGGAACAAAATGTATCTGGATTCCATTAGGACTTAATATTTCCTTTATTTTAGTTAAAGCTTTTTCATTATCTTTGATATGCTCTAAGGCTGCCATCGAAATAATTAAATCAAATTTTTTATTTGTTTGATAGTCCTCTATTCTGGAATTAACAAATTCAGATTGAGCAAATCGGTTAAAATTATCAAAGTTTTTATGTTTCTCTATATCTAATCCAGTATAATTAATTCTGTAGTCCAGGTCCTTAAATATTTCTCTAATATACCCCGAACCACAACCAACATCCAAAACATTAATTTCTTCGGCAGGAATTAATGTTTTTAACTTTTCTTTCAAAAAATTATTAATATAAATCCGACTTGGACTAAATGGTTTTCTTCTTATAATCATACAAATAATTTATCTTTAGGGATATATTTTAATGATTGAAAAACGTCCTTCCGCATTAAATAGTCGGGGATATCTGCATTATCTAAAAAACATTTTCTGACCTTAGTCCCGCTTATCTTTAACTTATCTTCTTCTTTATGTTCACACTTATTGGTCAGCTTATCACAAATTTTACAAAAATAAACAGAGTTAAATGCTATAGGTTGAATCCCAATATCTCCTATTTTTTTAAAAATCTCTTGAGAGGCATTAGCTGAATAATAATCACCCACTCCGGTATGATCTCTGCCAATTATAAAGTGACTACAACCAAAGTTCTTTCGGCAAAGAGCTGTAAAAACCGCTTCTCTCGGGCCACTATATCTTGAATAGGTATTAAAACTAGCCATTAAAGCCGGGTAGGGATTATAATAATCATTTTTTAACATCACCTCGTAACTTCCTAATATTGCTTCGGCTGAAAAATCATTCGGCTTTTTATATCCAACAATGGGACTTACAAACAAAGCATCTGCTCCAACCAAATCTAAAGATTCTCGTTGGATATATTCGTGACCACGATGAATTACATTTCTGGTATGAAAACCAACTATTTTTTGCCAGCTTTGACTTCTAAAGATTTTCCTTGTTTGCCGAGGTGTTAAAGCATAAGGACCTAAACAAAAATCGGGTTTTTTAAAAAGAAATACCTCTCCGCTTACAATATATTCTCCTTGGCTTATGAAATTAGCTACTCCAGGATGATTAATATCCCTCGTTCCGAACCATCCTTCAGCGATATTAAGTAAATCTATTTTCTCTATATTAGAAACTTTCATCAACGCATAATGAATATTATCTTTTTGAATAATAATACTTTGTCTTCCGAAATCAATATCTTCTTCATTGAGTTGAAATAAAATAGGTAATGTCCAAACAACTCCATTTGTTAATTTATAATTATTAATTACAGAATTCAATTCTTCTTTATTCATAAAGCCCCTTAAAGGAGAATATGTTCCTTCAGCAATCTGAACAATATCTGATAATATTTTTTTACTCACTTCTATTTTAGGTGCATTTTTTAAACCATTAATATTGTTAATAAAATTTTGGACCAAAGCTCCTCCGTGTGCTTCAATCAAACCATAATCATAAATAGAACTAAAATAGTCATCTGAGGCAAGGTAATTTTCTACTTCCTTTTTGATCCCTGAAATCATTTTCACACTTTGAATAGGATTTTTCCCGATCGCAGTTTCGGCTGCCAACACTAATCCCCTAGCTCCAGATAATAAGCTACTAGTGATATCATTTATTTCTGCCCTACTCGGTTCACGACCAGTTATCATATTATCTAAGAGATTAGTAGCAATATATACTGGAGTGTCTAATTTTTTAGCAATATCAATAATATGTTTTTGGGCCAAAGCAATTTTCTGAACAATTATTTCTCGAGATAAGTCCCCTCTATCTATCAAAACAGCGTCGCTTGCATCACAGATATCTTTTAAATTATCTATCCCTGATTTAGTTTCTATTTTACTGATTATAAAAACAGGTCGTTCAAAGAATTTTCTTAATTTTCCTACATCCTCTTTCTTATTGGCAAATGAAAGGGCAAAATATTCTAAACCTAATTTTTTAGATATCTCTAAGGCCTTTTTGTCTTTTATGGTCAAGGCTGGTAAGTTAATTTTTCTATCTAGGTCTACTCCTTTGTTACTTGAAACCTTTCCTCCAGAAATAACACGTGCGTAAATATTCTCTTTGTTTATTTTAGTAATTTGAATAACTACAGAATCAAAATCAATAGTTAAAATATCTCCAACAGTTAAAACTTCCTTTGGATTAATTGGGTATAAGGGAATATTAAGTTCATCACCTAAGATATTTTGGGGATGTAATTTTATTTCTGTATTTTTCTTTAAAATAGACCCCTCTTTCATTTTTCCGGTTCGGATTTGGGCTCCCTCGGTATCAATACATAATGGTTTTTGAGTCCAGCTTTGGATATCTTTTATTATTTTTGGTAAATCCTCTATAGCCGTATGAGAAAGATTAATCCGAAACATATCCACACCCGAAGAATCCATTTTTTGAACAACAGATTCTTCCGTAGAACTAGGACCAAGTGTAGCTAAGATCTTTATATTCATAACAACGCTCTATATATATTAATTTCTTTTTCCACTATTTTGTTTAAGCTAAAGTCATCTATAATTGTCTGTCGTCCACTAACTGGATTTTTATTCTCTAAGACCTTTTTAATTGTTTCTCTAATTGACTCCGCTGATGTTTCACATAAATAACCATTTTCGCCATTTCTTATTATCTCTTTGAT
>Ga0268279_1000892_pt1 | contig 17823 bp, 18 predicted proteins | sample saktaG_6_FD_190142 | JGI IMG/M metagenome (GOLD analysis project Ga0268279, IMG submission 190142) | Saline water microbial communities from Sakinaw Lake, British Columbia, Canada - sak_2010_1_5_80m | ecosystem: Environmental > Aquatic > Non-marine Saline and Alkaline > Saline ...
CCTTATCAGTAATTTTAACAAAACTATTTTAAATGTCAAGCCCCGCACCATAATAGATCTATAATGCGGGGGTTAAATAAATACATCCTTTAGCTTATCTGCTTAGATTAGGAAAATTCATTTTCTTGCAATTGAGCATCTCATTTTCTGAAATCTTTTGTTTCCCTCCACTTAATTCAAAATCCTGTAGCCAAGCCATAACTTCTCCTGTTTCTGTTTTTTCAATCCAATCTATAATTTTTACAATACCAAACGGAACTTCACTGCTAAGCCAAATCTCCATATTATTTTCATCAATGAACTTTGCTATTTGAATTGTTTTTCCGGTCTTAGTGGTAAAAGTATCATAAGTATATTCATTCTTTGAATTATATTTTTCCGGTGTTTCTATTGCTGGAAGCAAAGTATCAAATGAAGGAATAAGTATTCCCATTAAAGAAGCGTCCACGCAAATAGTTTCATTTTGCCCTTCTAACTTAGCAGCAATCTCCACTATTTCATTTGATTCCTTGTCACGCCATATCTGAATAATAGCGCTTTCATTTTCAGAAACAATTGATTCAATTTCTATTCCATATGCTCGTACATTATGAACAACTTTTTCTCCTAAATAAACTATGATTTGTGATTGTTCTGCGCCATTCATAATCTCAGACCAAGCGCCTTCTGCGGGTTTTAAGAACCCAGTATAAATATTTTGATTACTTCTATCTCTCGCAAATAAAACAATCATTAATACTAATGCTAGTCCAACCGATAGAATAATTAAATTTTTGTATGTTTTTTTATTCATTATTTTTATATAATTATTTTAGTTACCCTTATATTTTACCATTATAAATACCTTTGTCAAAACTTATATGGCAACAAAAAAACAAAAAAAATTAGGGCAAGTTTTCCTTAAAGACGAAAAGGTTGTACAAAAGATTATCCAAGCAGCAGAAATTAAGCCTAAAGATCAAATTTTAGAGATTGGCCCTGGAAAAGGTGTTCTAACTGAATTTCTTTTAAAAACTGGGGCTGAAATAATAGCTGTTGAAAAAGATCCTGAATTAGTAGAATTTCTAAAAAACATTTTTAAGAATAAATCAAACTTAAATATTATTCAGGGAGATATCCGAGACTTTTTAAAAAGCACTGAATACAAAATATTAAATCCTGGGTATAAAGCAATAGGTAATATTCCTTATTATCTAACTTCCCATCTTATACGCTTACTCTTGGAAAATTCAATTAAACCTTCCTTAATAGTTTTAATGATTCAAAAAGAAGTGGCTGAAAGATTAATGGCTAAGCCACCAAAAATGAATCTCTTGTCTGCTTCTGTACAATTTTATGCAAAACCAGAAATTATTTGTTATGTTCCAAAAACTGCTTTTCATCCAGAACCTAAAGTAGATTCTGCCGTTATTACGATAACTCCAATCAATACAAGCTCTGAGGACAAAAAACAAGCAGAAATCTTTTTTACTGTTGTAAAAGCTGGTTTTAAGCAACCAAGAAAATTACTTATTAATAATCTCTCTAAAAACATCAAAATGAAGAAAGATTTTCTTCAAAAAACATTTTCGCAATTAAATATACCTTTGAATGCAAGAGCACAAAACCTTTCCATAGAAGAATGGGTTTCTCTTTCTTCCTTGTTAATCAAAAATATTGTATAATAAAACTGTATAATTATAATATAAAAAATCATTAAATTAATATGAAAACAAAAAATATATTAAAAATCGGGATTTTTAGTATTGTTCTTTTTGCTTTACTAATCAGTCCTGTTTTAAAAACTAATATCTTACAAGTAAATGCTGACGAACCCTTACCAACTGATGATACATCCATCCAGGCGCAATATGGTTTTGGTTTCACTCAAGAAGAGTTAATTATGTCACTTAATGAAAAAAGAGCTAGTGATGTTTGTAATGAGATAGACTACACTGCCATTATAGAAGAATGCGCTAAAAACCATGACGTTATTTACAAAAACACAGTATGTAGAGCGAAAGCATCTTTTGCTCAAGCACAGTGTGAAATTGTGATAGGCACGATAGAAGGATTAGGCGTGATGTTTTCTGGAATAATGAATTCAGAGATAGAGTGGATATTAGAAACATTAGATCCTTCTACTTACGGTGGAATGCTTGGTGATGGAGTTCAGGCAATATGGACATTATTACGTAATATTGTAAATTCTCTTTTGGTTTTAGGATTAATAGGTATTGCTATTGCTACTATTCTTGGTTATAAAAAATATGCTTGGAAACAAATTCTTTGGAAATTAATACTTGTTGCTTTATTAGTAAACTTCAGCTTGGTTATATCAGGAATCGTAGTAGAAACTTCGAACTATTTTGCTGGATACTTCTTGGTTATGTCTCAAAAAAGTGGAAGTATTGCTCCTCGTATAATGGCGGGATATGGTTATACAAAAGTTGAAGGTACAGCTAACGAATATACTCCTCCTAAGCTATTCGGAGACGATAAATATAAAGCAGCACAAATAGAAATGACTGAAGATGGAGAAGTTAAAGAAGAAGGAGTAGGCAAATTTACAATAGGCCTTGGCAATGCTTTCATTACTGTCTTTATTACGATACTCGTTGGAGGATTCGCTGTTATTGCTTTATTAGCTATTTACCTAACAATGGTATTTAGAAATGCTCTCTTAATTATGCTTCTAGGACTATCTCCGATTGCTTTTGCCGCATGGATTTTTCCTGATACAGAGAAATATTGGAAAATGTGGTGGGGTAATTTTCTAAAATGGTGCTCCTTCCCTATAGTATTTGCCTTTGCACTTTATCTCGGTTTAACAGTAATGAGTAATATGCCGTCGATTGATCCTAATAGTTCTATGACCACAACAATAATATACATGACTTTATTCTCTGTATTCTTGGTAGGAGGGTTGATTTTCTCTATCCAAAGCGGAGGAGCAGTATCACAAACTATTATAAAACAGACTAGTAAGATTGGAACAGCTATGGGAGCTAAAGTTGGAAAAACAGTAACTAGTGGAGTTCAGGGATCGAAAGCATATAGAGCTGCCGGTAAAAAATTAACTCAAGTCCCTCTTCTTAGCAAACTTGGCCACAACATGCTTGACCAAAGTGATCGTGCTCAAAGTACTGCTGATATTAAAAAATACGAAAAAGATATGGAGGGTAGAGATCCAAGTGAAATTAAGGACATAGCAAATAGAAAAGCACCAAATCGAATGAATAAAGATGCATACACTCATTATATGGCTGCCAGAAATATCGCTTTAAAGAATGGGGATATTTCTGATGGCGACAAAGCTATAGATTCAATCAAAGAAGATATTCGTAATGATAACCCGGATTTGAACGTCAAAATTGTCCGAGATGCCTTACCTCATCTCTTTAGAATCGGAAGTAATGGAAAACTAGAAGCAATTGATAAAAGTGCAACTGATTATACGGAACAAGTAATTAATAATATAAAGAATATAAAACCTGAGAATTTGCCAAAGGATACGGAAAAAATTGTTGCAACCGCTGAAATAGATATTAATAAATTCTTTCAAGGATTACTATCGCTAAAAACAAATCAAATAAGAGCTTTTTTTGATAATGTGAGTGCAAAAGAATATACCGAAGGATCACTATTTGGAGGAACATCTACAGACCCAAAGCCATGGACTGGTGACGATGGCGAGGTAGCTAAAAATCTAAAGAAAATGGTAAATGATGCATATGCAAATCTCATTGCCGCTCAGAATGCCGGAATCGACATAACACCTTATAATGATGCACTGGTGAAGGCGACAGAAACCGTTGATCAGCTTAATAAAAAATTAAAAACAAGCGGTTCCCTTAAAGAAACTTTTGGCGCAGATAAGATATAAATATGAAGCAAGGTTTAAAAAACATTTTAAATAGCCTGCCCCCTAACCTCAAAAAAGCTTTCTATTCTGATCGCACATCCGATATTATAAAAGATGCAACAAATTTAGGACAACTCAACAATGACATTGATAAATTAAATATAATTGAAGGTGATGTAATGGATGTTCTATTAGGCAGGTCACCGCTAAATACTTTCAAAGAAACATTAAGATCGAATTTAAATGTTCCCGATACTAATCTGATAATAATAAATAAGATTATTCAAGACAAGATTTTTGAACCATTGAAAAATGATTTGGGCCAACTAAAAATTAACCGGCCAGAATTCACGTCTCAAAAAATCCCGCAGGAAATAGAAATAAAAGAACCAATAGAATATTCAGAATCTCCGAAAATAAAACCTGTTATACCTGTTATAAAACCTGCTATAAAAGAAAAAGTTGAACAAACTATTACAGAACAAATACTTTCTGAACCAATTATTCCTGAATATTCTTTTCCTGAACCATCTGAAGTAAAAGTGGAAAAACCAGTTAGCAAGATTGAGAAATTAAAAAAAGTTGTTGCTCCAAGGGTTTCCTCAGAACAACAAGAAAAAATTCGGGAAAAACTATTAGCAGCAATGCAAAAAAAAGATGTTCAGCCAGAGATAGTAGAAAAAATGAAAAAGGTTATTTTTGAGAAACCAGTGCCTGAAGAAAAAAAAGAACCATTAAAGAAAAAATCCATAGGGGAAGTAGCATCTTCTGAAGTTTTGGGTGGTGAAGGGAAAAAATTTAAAGATGAAGAGGTTTTTAAAAAAACTGAAAAAGAAAAGCCATATATCATTGATGTTAAATTAAAAGAAGAAAAAGAAAAAAAAGAGGAAGCACCTATTGTTCAAGAACCTATTCCTTATAAAAAATATCAGAAGGAAAACCCATTTGGTCAAGCTTAAAAATATGGTTTATCAAGTACCTCAATTCATAAAAGAAGAAACAAAATTAATGGGATGGATTACTTTCACCCAGTTGTGGATATTATTATCCTTTGGAGGATTGATTGTTCTACTTTTTTTTATTTTAATACCATGGCTTTGGATGATTTTACTAATGGTTCTTGCTCCTGCTTGTGTCTTTCTCGCGTTTGGGCAAATGCATAGTGTTCCTATTTATACTCTTGTTATGGCTGCTATTCGACATTTTTGGCTTCCAAAATTCTATCTGTGGAAAAAAGAAAAAACTTTCTCAAAAACACCAGAATATATTCCTCAAAAACCAAAAAGTACAGTAGAAACAAATATTAAAAAACAATTAGATAAAAAAACTCTTAAACAATTAACTGATATATTAGATAAATAGATGCCTAAAGAAACTTCCAGCAGTCAATCACTTATTTCCCTTCAACAGATTAGAAAAGGGGTAATTATTCTTAAAAGCGGTTCACTCCGTTCAGTTTTAGAAGTATCAGGTATAAATTTTGATTTAAAATCAGAAGAAGAACAATCTTCTGTATTAATGAGCTGGCGTAATCTTATAAATAACTTAGATTTTCCATTACAAGTTATAGCTCATTCCAGACGCGTTAATATTGAATCGTATTTAAATTTTCTTCAAGAAAAAATCGGTCAGGAAACAAATAATCTTCTTAAGCTTCAAGGAGAGGATTATCATACATTTATTAAAGGACTAGTTACTGGAAATAATATTATGAAAAAGAAGTTCTACGTAATAGTGCCTTATGACCCAATCATGATAAAAACTAAAACCATATTAAGCCAAATAGCAGAAGCTTATAAAACATTGCTTAATTTAAGACACCAAGCATTTTCTGCTACAATTCCTCTTTCTGATGAAAGTTTTAATCAGCATTATCAACAATTAATGATCAGGCAAAACAATATCATTACTAATTTAACAAGAATGGGGCTACAATCCCATCCATTAACTACTAAAGAACTGATTGAATTATTTTTTAATTCATATAATCCAGAGGCTTTTGAAAGAGAGTCAATAAATATTCCAGAAGAATTTAATAAATAAAATATGCGTCTTCCAAATTTATTTAAAAGAAAACCTAAAGACCCACAGGAACTAGCTCAATTTCAAGCTGTTTCTACACTTCAGGATTTAATTGCTCCTGCAGGATTAGAAATTAATACTAATTTTCTTAAGTTAGGAAATAAATATTGTTCAACCCTTTTTATTCTAACCTATCCAAATTATTTAGCTTCTAACTGGTTTTCATCTATCATTAATTTAGATGAATCTTTTAATATTTCTATCTTTTTCCATCCACTTAATATTAATAAGGTTTTAAGAGATTTAAGAAAAAAATCTGCAGAAATTCAAGCTCAATTAAGTATTGAAACAGACAGGGGATTAGTTCGCAATCCTTTATTAGAAGCTGCTCTAAATAATGTTGAAAAATTAAGAGATACAATCCAACAAGGTAGTGAAAAACTTTTTGAAGTGGGTGTTTATATTACTTTTTTTGCTAATGATAAGGAGGAACTCATAAAAATAGAAAGCAAAATTAAAAATATATTAGAACAACAATTAATTTACGCAAAACCTACAATTTTTAGAGAATTTGAAGGGATGGAATCTTCTTTACCATTAGGAATGGATAGATTATTATTAACCACTCCTTTAAATTCACAACCAGCTTCAACTCTTTTTCCATTCTCTTCTTTAGATCTTTCAGATAGCAAAGGAATACTCTACGGTGTTAATTTACATAACAATAGTTTAGTTATTTTTGATCGTTTTACTCTACCAAATGCAAATATGGTAGTTTTTGCCCAGACTGGTGCAGGAAAAAGTTACGCTATAAAATTGGAAATCCTCCGTTCATTATTATTAGGAACCAATGTATTAATCATTGATCCAGAAAATGAGTATGAATACTTAGCTGATTCAATTGGGGGAAGTTATTTTAAAATATCTGTTGCTTCTGATGATAATATTAATCCATTTGAACTTCCTGTAGTAAAAGAAGAAGAAACTGGTGAAGAAGTTTTCCGCAATCATATTCTAAATCTTATCGGTCTAATTAAATTAATGCTAAAAGGCCTTTCTCCACAAGAAGAACTTATGTTAGACAGAGCTATTGTACAAACCTATGCAAGTCGGGATATTTCTCCTGAAAATATAGGCGAAAAGAAGAATATACCATTAATGGAGGATTTAGAAAATGTTCTTAAAAACACAGAGGGTGCTGAAGATTTAGCAGCAAAACTCTATAAATTCACTAAAGGAAGTTATGCTGGTTTTCTTAATCAACCATCAAATATTAATATTAGCAATCGTTTGGTTATCTTTGGTGTAAGAGAATTAGAAGAAGAACTTAGGCCTATTGCTATGTATGTAGTATTAAATTATATCTGGACAATGATAAAAAAAGATTTAAGAAAAAGAATTGTAATCATAGATGAGGGATGGTGGTTATTACATCACGAAGAAAGTGCTTCTTTCCTGTTTGGCTTAGTTAAAAGAGCGCGAAAATATTATATGGGAGTGACTTTTATTACGCAGGACATAGAAGACGCATTAAGTTCTCCATATGGAAAACCATTAATTACTAATTCTGCTCTAGCCCTTTTGCTAAGACAATCTCCTGCTAATATTGACGTTATAGGGAAGGCTTTGAATCTTACTGAACAAGAAAAAACTATTCTTTTGCAAGCTTCTGTTGGAACAGGACTCTTTTTTGCAGAAGATAAGCATGCTGCTATTCAAATAATCGCTTCTTATGCTGAAGATCAAATTATTACCTCAAATCCAGCTCAACTTATAGACATTAAAAAAGCTAAAGAAGAATTTAAAAAAGAATAAATATTATTTTATGGAAAATAAAATGAATCTAACAATATTTACATTCTTACTTATTACAGCCATTATTAAAGATGCTCTGGAAATTGTTTTAGGATTTATTCCTGGAATTAACCTCTTTGTTTGGATTATTACTTTGCCATTTGTTGCCTATATTTTAGTTATAACGCTGATAAGCGGAATAAGAGGCACATGGATTTTTATTAGTCAGGGACTGGATCTCATACCAATTGCCAGTATTTTGCCCATCACTACTTTAACTGTTATACTTTGCTATATATTCCAAAAAGCACCAGCTCCTGTTAAAAAAGCAATGAAAACAGCGGCTAAACTTACATCTGCAACTAAGCTTACTCCTGCAACATCACCAACAATAAAAGTTTAATTATTTAAAATAAAAAAATAACATGTTTAAAAAAAATATTTTTAAAAAAACAAATATAATTCTATTGATTGTTTTTGTATTAAATCTAGGGCTATGGAATTTGTTTTCTACACCAATGCAAGCTGAAGCATGTGTAGACCCAAATACTGGCGAAATAACAAACACCCATTGTTACTCATGTGATACTTCTACTAGTCAGTGCATTACAAACCCGGCTGGACCTTACTGGTCTCCTATGAAATGTAATAATGTTTGTTCTAGTATTTCTGATGCAACTGATGTTAATGTACCTGCCCCAACGACACCTCCGAACATACCAGTAGACCCATCCACTTTCTTTGACGCGATATCAAACCTGTCTGATGGCGCAGAGACGGCTGATTATGCTATAAGTATAATTATAAATGAGTTACAGAAAAATGGGAAGATCCCAGAAGAGTATAAACAGTGGGTTATAGATGCGATACAAAAAGATGGGGATATTGACCAAGCTACTAAAACTCTATTCATTGATGCAATCAATGGAAATGATGCAATTCCGGAAAGTTTAAAGACACTGCTTATAAGCATTATAGAAGGCAATACAGACATTGCAGGACTCGTTAAAAATTGGATATTAGATTTATTACTTAAACATGTAGATATTGAACATATTTGTAAATCATTCTCGGACATAGCTGCAAATATAATGGTTTGGGGTACATCAGTTGGTACTCCACTTGCCATTGCTATTTCTCAATTATGTCCAATAATTTTAAATGAAATTCTACAAGCATTCCTTCAAACATTACCAGAACCGCCAGCTCCTGCTAATATGCAAACCATTCAATACCCAATTTTCGAATCTTACCAATGGGAAATAGGAATTCCAGGGTTCACTAAGCCAGGAGAAATTACTCCTTTCAAATAAAATTAATAAAAGGATAGAATTTATGAATTTAAAAAAATTTTGTTGTATGAAAACAATTAAATCTGTTTTACTGATTGTAATTATTTGTACTATATTAAGCTCATTTATGCTTAGTTCTATGACAGTTTTTGCAGCACAAGCTGTAGCCAAAACTCCAGCGGGTTTAATAAGTGTTTTAATCTGGTGGGCTTTTCGTCTCGCTGGAATTTTAGCTTTTGTTATGATTGTTTATGCTGGATTTCAATATCTTGTTTCTGGTGGTAATACTGCCCAACAAAAAGACGCTCAAGAAAGAATCATGAACGCCATTATTGGACTTGTTTTATTGTTTGCTTTCTATATTATCCTCTATACTATCAACCCTGATATTCTAAGTGGTTCTTCTGGGACGACAATATCATCCTCAGAAGAATCTACAGCAGAAGAAACACAAGAAGAAATAAAACCTCAACAAAGTGGGGATTTTGTTTTAATTGGGACAGGAGCAACACTAGATAACTATGATAGCATTCCTTTATCTTCCGAATTATTATCTAAAGATGGTGTTTATATTGATAAAGAAACAGCTGATAAATTAGTAATTTTAGCGGCAGAACAAGATCTTGGTAATTGGGCTGTAACAGAAGCTTGTACAGAAATTTCTAATGGTAAGTGTATTACAACCATTGACCATCAATCAATATGTCATTCTCTTGGAACTTGCGTTGATGTAGGTTATAGCGGTGACCCAGGCGAAATTATAAGCAATGCTTTTATTGATGCTGCCAATCAAGCTGGATTTGATGTCATAGATGAATATACAAACGATACGTCGCTCTGGTGCTCATCTTCTGGCTCTGGATTTCATCTTGAGCCTAGCAAAAGCAATTGCACAAACGACGGTTGTTGGTTCTGCGCTAGCACATAAATTATTTCTCTTGAGGTTTTATTAAAATATGCCTCTCCTTTCCTTCTCCAATACTTTCTGTAAATACATCACTTCTTAGGGCAATCTCTAAATGAATAATCCTTCTGTCTCGCGCTCTCATAGGTGGTAATTCGATTTCTTTTTTTGTTAAAGATACGTGACGAGCTGCTTTCTTTGCAAATTCCCTTAATTTTTCTTCTTGCATCGCCCGATAATTATTAATGTCTAAAATAATTCTCCAAGGATAATCATTGGAGCATTTTTTAGAAAAAATATTTAATAAATATTCAAAAGCTTGTAAACTTTCTCCGTCTCGCCCTATCAAAAGACCGCTATAATTAATCTCTGAATCAGTCTTAATTGAAAATTGAACAAGTCTATCTTGTGGACTCTCTTGAGTACTAATTTCAAAATTTACAAAACCAGCAATTGTAAATAAATCTTCTAAGAATTTTTTTACCTTTAATGTTTCCATAATTACTTGATAGCTCCCGTTTCTAATGTTTGGTTTTCCTCTGCAGTATGTTTATTAATAATATACTCCTGTAAAATATTTATTAAAGTAAATCCTACCCAATATAAAATAATAACTGCGGGAAATTTTTGATAAAAAAATAGAATTATAAAAGGGAAACCAAGTAACATCATCTTATTTTGCCCTGAACTTGGCTGCATAAATGTCAAAAAAGAATTCAATGAAGCAGAAATAATAGCAAGTATCAAGCTTGGGGCTTGAAGATTAACAAGACCAAGAAACAAATAATTTATTTGCTCTGGTGATTTAATAAAATTATAGAGATAAGGGGTCCAATCGATTTCTATAGCTTGCTTAAAAAATATAAAAAGTGAAATAAAAATAGCCATCTGAAAAAAGATAAAAAAGAAAGAATTGCCAGGATTGATCTTTTCTTCTTTAAAAATTTTCATTATCTCCTGATTGGCTTTTGTTGGCTCCTCCTTGAATTTCTTCTGAGCTTCTTTAATCCTAGGCTGTAATTTTGCCATTTTTCTTTGATCACCCATAGCTTTCTTATACCAAGGCCAGATAATAAGACGAATTATTGCCGCTAAAATTAAAACAGCCCACCCCAAATCACCTTTTGTTAAATTAGAGAGTAGGGCTAAAAAATTATATAGCGGTTGAATAATTAATAATTGAAAAATATTCATAATTTATTTAAATAATTTTAATAACAATTCTTTCAGAGATTCTTTTAGTTTTGAAAAACTTGTCTTTAAACAATTTTTCTTTACAGTAATAACAACATCAAATCCTTTAGAAAAAACTAATAAAAAATCCCTGAGTATATTTCTAATTTTTCTCTTCAAAGTATTTCTCTCTACGGCAAACTTACTTACTTTAGTACTTACAACAATTCCATAACGTGGATAATCTAAATTATTTTTTCTAAAAATAATTTTAAAACACTCGTTTTCTTTTACCTCGCCTTCTCTAAAGATTCCTTCAAAAGCAACAGAGGATATAATTCTGTTTTTCTTCTTAAGCATTACTTAGGGAGTTAATTTTTTCCTTCCTTTTCGCCTACGTTGATTAATAACTTTCTTTCCTCCTTTAGAAGACATTCTTTTTAAAAATCCATGGGTGCGTAATCTCTTTTTCTTTTTTGGTTGATAAGTAATTGACATAATAATAAATTAAAATTTAAAACTTATAATTGAATTAAACTATTAATAATTTAAATCTAAGATATAATAGCAAAATATACGTTAAATATCAAACCCACTGATTATCAACAGTTTATCCCCAAAAGAGAATATTCTTCTTGCGAAAAGCAAATTTTATTTTTATACTTAAGAGATAAAAAGAAATAACTTATGAATATTCGGGAACTTTGGGAAGCTGCTTTAGGAGAAATTAAATTAAATATCTCTAAAGCTAATTATCTCACGTGGTTAAAGGATACTTTTATTGTAGACTTTAAAGAAGGTACGATTTTTTTAGGGGTGCCGTCTAGCTTTACAAAAGAATGGCTTGAAAATAAATATCATAAACAGATTCTTCACGCTCTTTATAGTTTGGACCCAAAGATAAAAAAAATTGAATATTTAGTAACTACCAATGGAGATTCTTTAAAAAAAATAGAAACAAAAAAGACAAAGCGTTCTTCAAGTGTTTCAAAATCATCTGTCTTAGACGAACAATTAGAATTTAATATTGATTCTGAGACTAATCTTAATCCAAAATATACTTTTGAAAATTTTGTTATCGGAACTAATAATGAATTAGCTAATGCGGCTGCCCTGGCAATAATAGAAAATTTAGGAGAAAAATATAATCCACTTTTTATTTATGGTGGGGTTGGATTAGGAAAAACACATCTCCTTCAAGCTATCGGCAATAAGCTTAGGGGGAAAAAGAAAAAATTAAAGATTTTATACGCTTCTTCAGAAAAATTTACAGATGATTTAGTCAATGCAATTCGTAATCAAAAAATGGCAGAGTTTAAAAAAAGTTTTCGAAATCTCGATTTACTTTTAATTGATGATATTCAATTTATTGCAGGAAAAGATAAAACTCAAGAAGAACTTTTTCATACCTTTAACACTCTTTATGGAAAAAATAAACAGATTGTTTTCACTTCTGATCGTCCACCTAAATCTATTCCATCGGTTGAAGAACGATTAAGGTCGCGATTTGAGGGTGGCATGATAGCTGATATCGGTTATCCTGATTTTGAAACAAGATTAGCTATTCTAAAAAATAAAAACCAAGATGTATCGCATCTTATAGGAGATGACATCATTAAATATATAGCTGAAGTTATCCCAAGGAATATTAGGGAACTAGAGGGAGCATTTAATAGAGTTATGGCTCATGCACGCCTTAAAAATAGCCCGATTTCATTAGAAGAGACTAAAAAAATATTATCACTTGTTTTAAATAAATCGAGTAAATATATTTCTCCTAAAGAAGTAATTAAAAAGATTGTTTCCTTTTATGATCTTACTGAAAGTGATGTTTTGGGACGTTCTAGAAAAAAAGAATTAGTAAAACCAAGGCAAATAGTAATGTATCTTTTAAGAGAAGAATTACAATATTCATACACCAGCATCGCTGAAAAATTAGGTAATCGCGACCATACTACTGTTATTCATGCATGTAAAAAAATATCTGCTGAAATTGAAAAAAATCCAGTTTTTTCTCAAGAAATAACTATTTTAAAGGAAATATTGTATAATAAATAAAGATATTAATCCTTTATTTTAACTGAAATCAGACAGTGGAAATCCTGTTGATAAATTAATGAATAAGTATGGGATAAAATTGAGATTAGAGGATAAAAAATAAAAAATCATATTATTATCCACACATTCTCTTCAAATTATCCATTAATTATCCACAAGCTATCCGTCTTAAAAAAGAAAAAATAATAAGCATAGAATTCAAAAAAATTACTTATACACAAAATATCCGTCCTTAATTATAATAATAAATTAATATATAATATAATAATAATTAATATAACAAATAAAAATTTATGAAATTTACAACTTTAGTTGACAGTTTTAAAAGATCTATTAATTTGGCAGAAAAAATTACTGGGAAAAATCTTACACTTCCTATTTTAAGTAATATTCTTTTAAAAACTAATAAAAACAAGCTTCATCTTTTTGCTACTGATTTAGAAATTGGAATAGAATTAGTTGTTACAGGTAAAGTAGAAAAAGAAGGAAAATTTATTATTCCAGCAAAAACTTTTTCAATGTTTTTAAATAATCTATCAGAAGAAAAGATTATACTAGAAGAAAATAAAAATATTTTATCAGTAAAAAGTGGAAATTATAATACAACATTTCAAGGAATAAATCCTGAAGAATTTCCAATTATTCCAGAAACAAAAACAGAAAAATATTTAGAGATAGAAAAAAAAGATTTAAAAGAGGCATTAGAACAAATAATTCCAAGTGTCGGTTATACTTCTCCAAAACCAGAATTAAATGGTATTTTATTTAAATTAGAAAGCAATACTTCGAAAAGCGTTTTGAAATTAGTTGGTACTGATAGTTTTCGTTTAGCAGAAAAATGTATATCCTCTGAAAAAATTAAAACTAATATAAAAAGTGATTTAGAATTAATTATTCCCCTAAGAACAGCTCAAGAGGTTTTAAGAATCATTCAAGAGGAGATAGAAGAAGTTGGTGCAATGGTAAAAATTTCTCCAGAGTCTAATCAGGTTCAGTTTTTATTAGATAATGTTCGTTTAATATCGAGGCTTATTAATGCAGAATATCCTAAATATTCTTCAATAATACCATCTAGTTTTGAAAATCAAGTTGTTTTGAATAGAAAGAAATTAATAGAAGCAGTAAAAATTGTTGGTTTATTTAGCGGAAGAATAAATGACGTTACATTTGATTTTAATCCATTGAAAAAAGAGATTACAATCGAAGCTCAGGATCCTTCTTTAGGAAAAAGCAATACAGTATTTACTCCTGAGGATATAAATGGCATCCCACTAAAAATTAGTTTTAATCATTTTTTTCTATTAGATGGATTAAATTCTATTAAAGAAGATGAGGTGGTTGTTGGATTAAATAAGGAAATTAATCCAGCTCTTATCCATGGAAAATCTGATGATAGTTTTTCTTATATCTTAATGCCAATTAAAGCTTAATTTAATATTTATTTTGTGGGTTTTATCACTTTAAAAAAAGCATTAAAAAACTGGCCAAAGACTAAAAAGTTTAAAAAGTTTTTTCAGAGTCAAGAAGCTCTAAATGTTGTAAATCAATACTTTCAAGAAAGAAAAAACTGGTCTTTAGATATAGCTAAAGCAAGTTCTTTAAATCAAGGAGAATTGACTATTAAGTGTTGCCGCGCCGTTATCTCGTCAGAATTAAGATTAGAAGAATTACAGTTAATGGATTATCTTAAAAAAAGAATTCCTGATGTAAAAATTGATAAAATTTTTTACAAGATTGGATGAAATAATTATTTAAATACAATTATTGATGCTGTATTTTTTTGGTTGAAGCCATCAATAGCTTCAATTTTTATTTCATTTTGATCAATTAAATTAGCCAAATCTATTTTATAGGAATAAGTATTGTCTTCTATTTTATTTAGCTCTCCGAGGAGGATTTTATTTAAGTAAATTTTGGTATTAATTATTTCAATAGGGCTATCAATTTTTAATAAGAAATCAATGTCTGTATTAATAAAACTTCCATTTTCAGGAGAGATAAATTCAATTTTAGGAATATCGGGAAAATTTATTGTTGTTTGTGTGGTTTTAGTATCAACAGGAATATATTCAGGTCCTAAATATTTATTATATTCTTCGCTAAAGTTAATAATATTTTTTTGTGCCCACAGAAGTATTGGAATTTCCCAATTCCAAAATTGTGAATCATCTAACGGATTAGTTGGTGGAGATTCAAGAACATTATTTTTATTAACATAATAAAGAATGTTATGAATTTCGTTGACAGTTTTTATTTCTCCAGTCTCAATATTTTTATATTCTTTAGTGTTTATATAGCTCCCATTAAGCATCGGGATGGAATATTTAATTGCTTGATCATTAGTATATGGAAGTGGTTCAATAAAGTTTGTTGGTGAATAGAATTCTGTTGCTTTTTCCATAAATTCATGCCAGCAAGGAGCTGCCAGCATAGATCCTGGAGCTCCTGTTTCACTAACTATAGACCTATCATTATTTCCAGCCCAGACCCCACTGACTAAAGATGTGGTATAACCGATTGTCCATGCATCACGGTATTCAGAATCTGTCCCAGTTTTAGCTGCTACCTGGAAATCAGGGAAATATAATTGATTATTCCAGCCAAATGTAGGAGCTCGTGCCACATTATCAGATAGAATACTATTAATAAGACGAGCTATTTGAGGGTCTAAAACTTTTTCGTTTTTTATGCTAAATTCTTCTATTGTTCGATTATTATTATCTTTTATTTTTAAAATACTTGTTTGCGGATGATAAATTCCTTCTTGATTAAAAACACTATAAGCATGAACCATTTCAATTAGTTTTACACCACCACCTCCTAAAACTAAACTTAATCCATAATGTTCTGGAGAGTCATTAAGAGTAGTAATACCAAGGTCTTGCGCAGTTTGAATTGAGTTGTTTATTCCAGCTAGGTATAAAATTTTTACAGATGGGATATTTAAAGATTGGGCAAGAGCTTGTCTAAAAGTAACTGGGCCCCTAGTTTTTTCATCATAATTTCGAACTAGGTAAGGATTATTTGGGTCAGTAGAAAAATTAGCTATTTTACCGTCTACAGCAGTATCGAAGATAATACTTTCAGGAAGAAATCCTTTTTTAAAAACTGTAGCATAAACGACTGGCTTAAAAGATGATCCTGGTTGACGTATACTTAATGTAGTATTTACATTTCCTTCAGCTTCCAAATTCCAGTAATCACGCGATCCAACCATTGCTAATATTTGACCAGTTTTAGGGTCTTCAGCTAAAAGACTTAAATTTTTTACTCCAACATTTTTTTCATTAAGATTCCCATATTTTTCAACTAATTCTTCAGCTAAGTTTTGGAGACGCATATCTAAACTTGTAATAATTGTATATCCGCCTTTTTCTAATTCTTCTTCACTAAATTTTTCATAAAGAAGATCACGGACATACATTACAAAATGAGGTGCTTTAAAATTAACTTTAGGAGGTGTAAAAATTACTTTTTCTTTCCTTGCTTCTTCTACTTCCTCGCTTAAATAATAATCAAGAGATTCTACTCGCGAAAGAATCCAACTTTTTCTGCTTTCTAAATCCTCTAAGTGATTACCAAAAGGTGATAAGTAATTTGGTGATTGAATTAAGCTAGTTAAATAAGCTGCTTCAGCTAAGGTTAAGTTTTTAGCTTCTTTGCTGTAATAAAAAATGCTAGCTGATTCAATCCCGTAAACATTGTGTCCATAGTTGATTTGGTTTAAATACATTTCCAAGATTTGATTTTTACTATAGGCTTTTTCAATTTTTACAGTTAGAATTGCCTCTTTAAGCTTTCTTACTAAAGTTTTATCAATAGTAAGAAAGGCATTTCGAGCTAGTTGTTGTGTTATTGTGGAACCACCACGGAGATCTCCTAGATGAGTTATATTATGAAGAATAGAACGGGCAAACCCTTTTAAAGAGAATCCATGATGGTTATAAAAGTTATCATCTTCTGCAGCTAAAGTTGTTTTGATAATATATGGAGATATTTCATCCAGCTTTACAACAGTTCTTTTTTCTCCGCCATGTATTTCATAAAGTAAAATTTCGCCAGTGCGATCATATATTTTTGTTGATTCTGGTATAACACGCTGGTCAAATGTAGATAGTTCTGGTAGGCCTTGGGCAAGGAAAATTAAAAAAAAGCCTAACAAGAATAGAGCTGAAAAAGATAATAGTAGAAAAAATGAGATAGTTTTTTTTATCATTTCTTGTTTTATTTCGTACGTTTTTCTAATTTATTTACTCCAGCCAGAGCAACAGCTAGGGCGTCTGCAATATCATCTGGCTTTGGCAGTGTTTCTAAGGAGAAAAAACATTGAACTGTTTTTTGTACATCTTTTTTATTTGCTCTGCCATAACCTATAAGATTTTGCTTTATTTCAAGCGGAGTTAGTTCGATATATTTTAAATGGTTTTTTTGAATAATTAATATAATAACACCTCTGGCTTCGCTAATACTCATAACAGTTTTAGCGTTTTTAAAGAAAAAGATTTTTTCTATAGCAACTATTGACGGTTTATATTTTTTTATTAAAACATCAAGATTTTTAGCAATTATTTCCAATCTTTGTCCTTGAGTTTGCTCTAGTATTTCTAAGCACCCATAATCTATCGGTTTTATATTTTTTCTTCCAACTTGAAGAAAAGCCCATCCAATTCGAGTTGTTCCTGGATCAATACCTAAAATTATCATTATATTAAGTCAGCATTACAATAAATTTCTTC
>Ga0268279_1000895_pt1 | contig 17797 bp, 17 predicted proteins | sample saktaG_6_FD_190142 | JGI IMG/M metagenome (GOLD analysis project Ga0268279, IMG submission 190142) | Saline water microbial communities from Sakinaw Lake, British Columbia, Canada - sak_2010_1_5_80m | ecosystem: Environmental > Aquatic > Non-marine Saline and Alkaline > Saline ...
ACAATGGGCGAAGTCGTAAGACGGAGGTAATCCCACCAAACGGTCTCTTAGTTCGGATTGAGGTCTGAAACTCGACCTCATGAAGCCGGAATCGCTAGTAATCGCCGATCAGCCACGCGGCGATGAATATGTTTCTGAAGCTTGTACTCACCGCCCATCACATTAGGGAAGCCGGCAGTAGCCTAAGTTCCTAGCAATAGGGCCTAAGCTAAAGTCGGTGACTAGAATGAAGTTGTAACAAGGCATCGGTAGCGGAAGCTGTCGATGGATCATCTCCTATTTTTTTGAAGTAGTCGACTAGAGTTGAAAGTTAGGAATTCTATTTTCAACTCTGAAGATATTGATCGGTAATCTTATATACCGATCACTAGGTTATAGCAACTCTAAAACATTGAATTTGCTAAAAACACTTGACAAGTGTTTTTGTATTTGCTAAGATGCATTTAAGAATAATGATTAGTTCTTTTCGGGAGTCCCTTGGGTAAAAACAAGAACGTCTTTAAGCCGTCGGCGGGTTTTACCTCGTTGTTGGCTGAATGATGATATGAGCCGTAAGGCACCAATGTACCCAACAAGGGACTCACTTGATTTAGGGTTCTGAACGACGATGTTCAGGACCCTTTTTTCTTTACATTTTTTGATTTTTTTGTTAAAATCTATAAATGGTTTGGGCGTGTAGCTCAGCTGGTTAGAGCGCGTCACTGATAATGACGAGGTCCGAAGTTCGAGTCTTCGCACGCCCACCACGTAATAAATTTTTTGAAGAAAAATTTAAACGTGGTAGTCACGTTTAAATTCCTTTTGGAAATTTATTACGCGACACAATAATTACATATATGAAAGAGCAATATATTACAAAAGAAGGGTTAGAAGGATTAAAGAAAAAGTTAGATTATTTAAAGAAAGATAAGACAAGAGAAATAGCAGGTTTAATAAAACACACTGCTAGTTTTGGAGATCTTAAAGAAAACGCTGCTTATCATGACGCAAAAGACAAACAAGCTTTTTTACAGGGAGAGATTAAAGAATTAGAAGATAGGATTAGTAATGCTAAGGTTATTGAAAAGAATTTATCGGGCAAGATTGACATTGGTTCAACGATTACGTTACTATTAGATGGAGATGAAGAAAAAATGGAAATAGTTAGTCCTGCTCAAGCAGATTCTTTTAATGGTAAGCTTTCTTATGAATCACCATTAGGGAAGCAAGTATTAAACAAATCAGTTAACAAAGAGTTTGAAGTTGATATAAATGGGAATAAATTAAAGTGCAAGATATTAAAAGTAGAATAAGGGCCCTTAGTTCAGTTGGCTAGAATGCCTCATTTGCAATGAGGAGGTCGCCGGTTCGAATCCGGCAGGGTCCACATACAAATCTATTGAGGTTCAATCTCAATAGATCATCGTTAGATAGTTTGTTGAAACAAGAAATATAATAATTTTGGAATAGGATTAGAAATGAATCAGAAAAAGAAAACAAGGAATAGATCAGAAAAAGATCGTTTTATGATGCTGGCTAAAAAAATGTATGACTACATATTCTCTTGCAATAAAGCAAGACCGAAATAGTCATAGAAATCAATATTTTTGTAAAAATCTCAAATCAACGAGGTTTTTCTTTTTAACTATGTTTTTATATCTCTCATTTATGTTATAATCAAATAATAAATAACATTTAAAAATATGGGTGAATACATCGCAATTTTAATAGCGGGGTTTGGTGGGGGAGCTGTAAGAGGACTTGTTGGATTTATTAAACATCAGTTTTCTTATAAGAATGTTGGCTTTAAACTTCCTTATTTCTTAGGGATGACTTTTATCTCTGGAATAATTGGTCTTCTAGTTGCTATTGCTATAAAAGAAATGGGAACTACTTTTTCTGGTAATGCTTTGAGTCCAGCCTTAGCTTTTGTTGTCGCTTATGCTGGTGGAGACTTCTTAGAGAATATTTATAAGATTCTGGTTAAAAAATCATCTCTTAATACCTAATGAGTTATCCACAGGGATATTTGTTGACTATGTAGTATAATTTAATAATAAAGTAATAGCCCGCCTTTGGGCGAGGTAAAGGTCGTTTTAATTAAATATATAAGAAAATAATATGATTGTAACAAATTGGCTTGATACTACAGTTGTTGCCTTACAGAATCTTTGGATAGGTTTCATTGACTTCATTCCAAGCTTAATTGGAGCTTTAATCGTATTCATTATTGGATGGGTTGTTGCTCTAGCTATTGGAAAGTTAGTCGCTGAGGTCTTGAAGAGGATAAGGTTCAATCAAATATTTGAGAAAGGTGGCTGGAAATCAGCACTTGGGAAAGCTGACATTAAAGTAGATGCTTCAGAGTTTATAGGAGCAATTATTAAATGGGTTTTAATGATTGTGTTCTTAGCTGCAGCTGTCGAAATATTAGGCTTTAACCAATTAACTCTTTTCTTAACAGCAGACGTTCTTCCTTTCTTACCTAACGTTGTAGTCGCTGCTTTTATCTTCGTTGTAGCAGTAATTATTGCGGATATTTTAGAGAAGGTTGTAAGAGCTTCAATAGAAGGAGTAAAGGCAGGATATGGAAGTGTTGCAGGGATCATTGTAAAATGGTCAATTTTGGTTTTTGCCATTTTGACAATTTTATACCAACTAGGAATCGGAGCTACCTTCATGGCTGATCTATTCAGAGGAATTGTAGCAATGATTGTGATTGCTGTTGGTCTAGCTTTTGGACTAGGAGGAAAAGAAGTTGCTGGTGAGATAGTAAGAGACTTGAAAGATAAGATTTCATAATTATTTGAAATTAAACAGTGCGCTGTACAGAGACTGAGAAGCCCCTCGATGGGGCTTCTTTCTTTCTCTTGACCCTTCACCTTTGATTAAAGGTGAAGGGTTGACACCATGTCTTGATTTTGCTAAACTTGAAACAGGATGAATAATAAAAGAAATAATAAAAAAACTTAAGGGATGCGGATAATATCTGAATTTTAGATTATGTCTGAAAATCGCTCCCTAGGCGATTTTTTGTTTTTCAGGATAGGTAGGACATTGTCAATTAAATAGTCTAGCGTCTAGTAATTGAAAAACAATTACAATTATTAATTATTAGCCAACATTATTAAGAGCAAATGGTGGATGCCTTGGGATATCGAGGCGATGAAGGGCGTGGCGTGACTGCGATAATTTTCGGTGAGGTGTCTAGCAACCTTTGACCCGGAAGTCTCCAAATGGGAAAACCCAATTATGTTTAAACATAATTACTCTAAATTTATTTAGAGAGCGAACCCGCTGAAGTAAAACATTTCAGTAAGCGGAGGAAAAGAAAAATATATTTATTCCCTTAATAGCGGCGAGCGAAAAGGGAGAAGCCCAAACCATATTTTTTAAATATGGGGTTGTAAGGAAGTAACGTCGAAATTTATTTCGAGGGAGAATACAAAGACGAAGATTGGTTAGAGGAACAACCCTGGAAAGGGTGGCCATAGAAGGTAATAGCCCTGTACTTGAAAATCTCTTCGCGCTTCTTGTTACTTTACTTGAGTACTATGGGGAAAGAAAATCCTGTAGGAATCAGGCCGAACTATTCGGCCAAGGCTAAATACTACGATATCTCCGATAGTGAACCAGTACCGTGAGGGAAAGGTGAAAAGTAGCCCTGTAAGGGCGGTGAAATAGAACCTGAAACCATTATGCTTACAAGGAGTCAGAGCTCAATTTATTGGGTGATGGCGTACCTATTGAAGAATGAACCAACGAGTTTAAGTACTTTTTTTGTCTAAGTCCTTCCGGGACGAAGGCTCAGCGAAAGCGAGTGTTAAAAGCGCGAATTTAGAGAGTGCTTAAGACCCGAAGCCAAGCGAGCTTGCCATGACCAGGGTGAACCCTCATGAAAATGAGGAGGAGGCCCGAACCCGTGAGCCGTGCAATACTCTGGGATGAGTTGTGGTAAGGAGTGAAAAGCTAATCGAGCTTGGTAATAGCTGGTTCTCCCCGAAATAGCTTTAGGGCTAGCATTTGTTTATAGTCTTTTGGAGGTAGAGCACTGAATGGAATCTCTTGGGCTTTGCCCGGACTTTCCAATCAAACTCCGAATGCCAGAAGATGTTTGCAAACAGTAAGACTGTGGGGGCTAAGCTCCATGGTCTAAAGGGAAACAGCCCAGATCTTCATCTAAGGCCCCTAAATTATAGCTAAGTGTTTACAAGGAAGTGAAGTTCCTCTGATAGCTAGGAAGTTAGCTTAGAAGCAGCTATCTTTCAAAAAGTGCGTAACAGCTTACTAGCTAAGGAATCTTGCGCCACAAATTCACGGGACTCAAGCTATATGCCGAAGATAAGAAATCGTTATTTATAACGATTGGTAGGGGAGCATCCTTAATGCACTGAAGCTGAATTGTGAAGTTCAGTGGAGCGTTGAGGAGAGAGAATGTTGGTATGAGTAACCGCAATGCAGGTGAAAGCCCTGCACACCGAAAACCCAAGGTTTCCTTGGCAATGTTAATCAGCCAAGGGTTAGGCGGGCCTAACTTTGAGTCCGAAAGGACTTAAGGGATGGACAGCCGGTTAATATTCCGGCCCTCCTATATCTTTTCGAAAGGGTGACGTAGTTTATGAAGTAAGGTGTATTATTGGATTTACAGTTGAGTGGATTCTTCGGATGAAGCAAATTTACATGATTAAGCTACCCAGAAAAGCTCTTAGAGTTAAAGATATTGGAACCGTACCGCAAACCGACACAGGTGGGTTGGTATTAGTGTACTAAGGTGAACGAGTGAAAGTTCTTGAAGGAACTCGGCAAAACAGCAGGCGTAACTTCGGAATATGCCTTGCCCCGCTCAGCGGGGCCGCAGCGAAAGACCTCTGGCGACTGTTTATCAAAAACACAGATCTCTGCTTAATTCGTAAGAAGATGTATAGGGGTTGAGGCCTGACCAGTGCTGGAACGTTAACAGCGGCGGTCTTAGCAGTTTACTGTTAAGGCTAACTGCTCGAAGCGCCAGTGAACGTCGGCGGTAACTATAACCGTCCAAAGGTAGCGTAATCTCTTGCCAGGTAAGTTCTGGCCCGCATGAAAGGCTTCACGACTGGAGGACTGTCTCCAAGAACCGCTCGGTGAAAATGCAATACCGGTAAAGATGCCGGTTACCTGCAGCTAGACGGAAAGACCCCAGGAGCTTTACTATAGTTAGATATTGAGTTTTGGTTTTGAATGCGTAGAATATGTGGGAGACTTTGAAACCTCATTTTCGGGTGAGGTGGAGTCGTCAGTGAAATACCACTCTTTTAAAATCTTAATTCTAATCCCTACTATAAGTAGGGAAACAGTGTTTAATGGGTAGTTTAAGTGGGGCACTTTTCTCCTAAAGCGTAATGGAGAAGTTTAAAGGTTGGCTAGTTCCGGATGGAAATCGGAATTGTCGGGTAAAGCCATAAGCCAGCTTTACTGCAAAGCACATAAGCTGCGCAGTTAGGAAACTAGAACTTAGTGAACCGACGAATTTTTGTAGAAAATTCGAAGATTATCAGCTAAAAGTTACCCTGGGGATAACAGGCTAGTAGGGCCCGAGAGTCCATATCAACGGCCCTGTTCGGCACCTCGATGTCGGCTCGGCGCATCCTGGGGGTGGAATCGCTCCCAAGGGTTTGGCTGTTCGCCAATTAAAGCGTCACGCGAGCTGGGTTCAGACCGTCGTGAGACAGGTTGGTCCCTATCTACTGCAGGCGTCGAATATTGAGTGGAGTTGGTCTTAGTACGAGAGGACTGGACTGAACTGACCTCTGGTGTACCAGTTGTTCTGCCAAGAGCATTGCTGGGTAGCTAAGTCGGGACGGGATAAGCGCTGAAAGCATCTAAGCGCGAAGCCTCCCACAAGATTAATATTCATAGATACCTCGAAGACTACGAGGTAATAGGCTACAAGTGTAAGCTCGGTAACGAGTTTAGCTGAGTAGTACTAATAGATCATACATATGTTGGCTAATAATTAATGATTGTAATACAAGAAGTAAAAAGTGATGTATTGTGGACATTGTAAGGGAGTAATACTGAGAGTGCTCCACCCGATCCCATTTCGAACTCGGAAGTGAAATCTCTTAAGGTCGATGATAGTGCTATGCGCGAAAGTAGATCGCTCTCTTACAATGTTCATAATAAAAAACAACCCTAAGTAGGGTTTGTTTTTTTACATTGAAAAAGCCCCAAGATTTTCTTCGGGGCTTTTGCGGACTGATGGGCCTATATATGGGACTAGGATTAAAGAAGCTCTATCTAGAAAAACTTGTCAATAGCTATTTGCTAAAATAAGTCTTTCAAGCTAAAATAAACCATAATAATATGAGACCTTCTAGGAATAAAAGTAAAGTTCTAATTGTAATTCTAGCTATAATATTAGCAGGTTTTTTATTTAACTTTTTTCAGAAAGGGGTAAGAAGTTTCTTTTATTCTTTTTCTGCTCCAATTCAAAGAGTCTTTTGGGAAGCAGGGGACAGTACGGCTGATTTTCTTTCTTCTATTTTTAAATCAGGTGAGTTAAAGGATGAGGTGGATAGATTAGAAGCTGAAAAGAATGATTTAATTTCTCAAGTTGTTGGTTTCCAAGAGTTGAGTCAAGAGAACGAAACCTTAAGAGAAGCTTTAGGGATTGGACTAAAAAATGAATTTAAATTATCTTTTACTCAAATAATAGGAAAAGATATTTCTCAAGACTTTATTTTAATAGATAAAGGCATTAAAGATGGTCTTTCTGAAGATATGCCCGTTATAACAGAAGAAAAAGTTTTAGTGGGAAAGATTAGTGAAGTTTATTATAAGTTCTCTAAAGTAATGCTTATCTCAAATAAAGAAAGTTCTTTTGACGCTAAAGAAATCAATTCTTTAGCTGGTGGTGTTATTAAAGGAATAGGCTCTTCTAAACTCTTATTTGATCTTATTCCTAAAGGTGAAACAATTAATAACAGCGACTTAATAGTAAGTGATTGTATCAGTGGTATTTTTCCGGAAGGTCTTTTTATCGGCGCCGTTATTAATGTTAGTAAAAGCGACGTTGGATCATTCCAACAAGCTGAGATTGAACCAGCCTTTAATCTTTCTAAAACAAAGAACTTATTTATCATAACAGAATTCTAATGAAGAAATTAATAATATCAATCATAATTCTTTATTTCTTAACTTTATTCCAAACAAGTTTTCTAGTTCATTTTAGTTTGTTTGGAATGATTCCTAATTTTGTTTTGGTATTCGTTGTTCTTTGGAATATTTTTGAAAAAGGGGATAGTGTTATAGGGATATATAATGCAGTTATTGGAGGATTCTTTTTAGATATTTTCTCTGATAGATTTATTGGCTTTAATATTCTAATCCTTGTTTTATTAGCATTTATTTTAAAGTTAATTTCTAATAGATATGTTCGGATTCCGTTCAAGAAGATATAGGAAAACACAAGACATAGAACCGCAGGAGATCTTCTTAGACAAATTAGCTCAGAAACGAGAGGAAGAGTTTGGTATGTCGGAGAGAAAAATAGAAGTACCTCTTTCTAAAAAGATTATTAAAGGATCCTTCTTTTTTATTATTTTCATAATCATTATTCTCTTTAGTGTCACTTTCTATATTAATGTTTTTGGAAAGAAAAAATACACTGCTTTGTCTGATGACAATAAGTTTATAATGTATTCTATCAAAGCAGATAGAGGTGTTATTTACGATAGTAAAGGGAATCAAATAGTTTCTAATAAACCAAGCTTTGATTTGTTGCTAAATAAGAAGGAGCTTCCAGAAGAAAGTGTCTTGAGAGAAGTCTCGGAAATACTCGGATATAATTATGATGAATTTAGGAAAGAAATAGATAGATTAGAAGGGACTATTTTAATTTCAGAAAATATAGATCACGAAACATTAATTTTGATGGAATCAAAGAAATTCCCTGGTTTCTATATTGAAAATAATTCAGTAAGATATTATGAAGATGGTTCTGTCTATTCTGATATCATTGGATATATGGGTATGGGAGAGAAAGAAGAGTATGTTGGAAAGGATGGCATAGAAAAGGTATACGAAGATGTTTTAAAGAAGAACCCAGGTAAGATTAAAGTAGAAAGAGATGTTAGAGGTAATATTTTATCGAAAGAATTAGTTTCTTATCCAGAGCCTGGCAAGAGTTTAGTGTTATGGCTTGACGCTGGTCTTCAGAAGAAAGTTCAAGAAGCTCTTCTAGCTATATTAGAAAAAACTGGCGCTAAAAAAGCAGTTGGTGTAGCTTTAAACCCTAAAACGGGAGGAGTTTTAGCCTTAGTTAGTATTCCTACTTATGATAATAATCTTTTTACAAAAGGAGCTGATCAGGAAGCTTTAAATGAGCTGTTAATAGACAAGCAAGAACCTCTTTTCAATCGTGCTATTTCTGGACTTTATCCAACCGGTTCTACGATAAAACCATTAATAGCTTCGGCTGCTTTGCAAGAAGAAATAATTTCTTATAAGAAAGACATTATGTGTAAGGGAGAGATTGCTGTGCCTCATAAATATGATCCAGATATTACTTATTATCATAAAGACTGGTCAACTCATGGTGCTACTGATATGAGAAAAGCTATTGCTGAATCATGTAATGTCTATTTCTATACTATTGGTGGAGGATATAAAGATCAAGAGGGATTGGGACCAACTAGAATTAAGAAATATGTTGAATTATTTGGTTGGGGGAACAAAACAGGAGTTGATATTCCTGGGGAGGCAGATGGTTTTATCCCATATCCAAGTTGGAAAGAAGAAGAAAAAGGAGAGCCTTGGTTTGACGGAGATACCTATAATCTTTCTATCGGACAGGGAGATATAGGAGTAACACCATTACAAGTAGCCGTTGCTTATTCTGCTATTGCTAATAATGGTACTCTTTATAGTCCGAAGATTGTTAAAGAAATAGTCGATGATAATAAGAATGTTTTAGAAGAAATTAGTCCAGAGATAATAAGAAAAGATTTTATAGATCCTGATTATCTTGATATTGTTAGACAAGGAATGAGGTGGGCGGTAACAGGGGAAAATAGTCCTCAGGCTTCTTCAATAACGCTTAATTCTTTACCAGTTGATGTAGTTTCTAAAACTGGTACGGCTCAAACAGCAATAACTAATGTTTATCATAACTGGGCAGGGGTATTTGCACCTTATGAAGATCCAGAAATTGTCTTAGTAGTTATGATAGAAAGTGTTAAAGATCTTCAAGCAGCAGCTCTTCCAGCAGCCAAAGATATTCTCCAATATTACTTCACAGAATAGCTAATTTATAGTATATTAAACTAATGACGGAAACATTAGTTAAAACTTTAGAACAGAAACTAGGCTTTGTAGTTAATGGGGGAGTCAGGGTTAGATTTGCTCCTTCTCCTACGGGTTATTTTCATATTGGCAGTGCTAGAACTGCTCTTTTTAATTATCTATTTGCTAAAAAGAATAAAGGGAAACTTATCTTAAGAATTGAAGATACAGATACAGAAAGATCTAAGAAGGAATATGAAGAAGATATTATTGAAAGCTTGGAATGGTTGGGGATTGATTGGGATGAAGGACCATACAGACAAAGTGAAAGAAAGGATGTTTATAGGAAATATTTGGAGAAACTTTTAGAAGAAGACAAGGCTTATCATTGCTTTTGTTCTCCAGAAGAGCTTGAAGCTGAAAGGCAAGAACGAATGAGCAGGGGAGAGGCACCTATTTATAGTGGTAAGTGTTCTAATCTTTCCAAAGAAGAAGCAGAAGAAAAGATTAAGAAAGGAGAGAAGTCTATTATTAGATTCAAAGTTATCAATAAAAAGATTTCTTTTGATGATATGGTCAGAGGGACAGTAGAGTTTGATGCTAGCTTAATAGGTGATTTTAGTATTGCTAAAAATATGAACACTCCCTTATATAACTTCTCTGTCGTTGTAGATGATTATGAAATGAAGATAACTCATATTGTAAGAGGAGAAGATTTAATGCCTAATACTCCTAAGCAAATACTTATTCAAGAGGCCTTGGGTTTTAATTCAGTCGTTTATGGTCATCTACCTTTAATATTGGGTTCTGATAGAAGTAAATTAAGTAAAAGAGATGGAGCAACATCTTTAAGAGAGTATAGAGATCTTGGTTATTTATCAGAAGCAATGATTAACTTTTTAGCTTTCTTAGGATGGAATCCGGGAACTGAAAAAGAGATATTTTCTTTGAACTCTCTAAACAAAGAGTTCTCAATAGATAAAGTTCAAAAATCAGGAGCAATCTTTAACCAAAAAAGACTAGATTATCTTAATGGATTCTATATCCGTCACAAATCATTAGACTCTTTAACAGAAGAATGTATTCCTTATTTAATTAAGTCAGGACTTATCAATCCTATTCTAAAGTCTGAACAGATACCAGCTACTTTTGGAGGAAAGAGCATCGCTTATGACTATGTAGCGGGTGAGACAGGTGAAAAAATAGATACAGAATATATTAAGAAAACTGTTAGTCTTTACCAAGAAAGATTAAAAAGACTTTCTGAAATATCTGAACTTGTTGATTGTTTTTTCAAGGAGGAATTAGAGTATGATGGGGGACTGCTTCTTTGGAAAGAGGTCAGTAAAGAGGAAATAAAGTCTTCTATTGACAAATCAACAGAAACATTGTCTAAAATAGATAAATGGGATGAGAAAGAAATAGAGAAGAAGTTAATGGTTGAGGCAGAGAAAACTAAAGATAGGGGAAGAGTACTTTGGCCAGTAAGAGTTGCTTTGACTGGTAAAAAGTCATCAGCAGGTCCTTTTGAGATAGCAGCGGTTTTAGGCAAGGAAAAGACCTTAAAACGTCTTAGAGAAGCGAGTGCTAAATTATAAAGTAATTTTTGTAATATGAGAAAATATATCATTTCTATAATAATAGTTAGTATTTTATTAGGTCCTAGCCTTGCTTTAGCGGATATGGGTGCTCCAGAGAACATGGAGGAGGCAAAATGGTTCGGAGAAAGGATAGTGGATGGTATCCCGGGGGCTTTTAAAACTGCTTGGCAGGAAGGGGTATATATATTCAACAGGTCATGGAATTGGATCTGGGGAGTGTTAAAAGGTATCGGCAATAGATTGTTATCTATATTAGGTAAAGAAGTAGAGCAAAGAAAGCCAGAAGTGAAAGAAGAATTTAATAAAGAATTAAAAGAAATGAAAGAAGACGTTCCGAAAACAACGAAATCATTATGGGAACGACTCAAAGATCTAGTTTATTAAGGGGTTGACACCTCTAGGGGAGAGCGATATGATGTATATAAGGAATGTCGCACAATAGCGGTAAAGCGACAGTATAATAGTGCTTTGATAATAGGGTACTTCTATGAAGAAATCTAATATATCAATAATAAAGCAGATACCAGACTTTTTAGATTATTGTGAAGTTGAGAAAGGATTGGCAAACAATACTCAGAAGAACTATGAACGTTATTTAAATAAGTTTGTACTTTGGTTAAAGCAGACTGGCAAAGAAAATATAAAACCTCATGAGCTAACAGCTGATGATGTTTGGAAATATCGCCTATTTCTCTCTCGTGGATCAAATCTCAAAAAGTTAACACAGAACTACTATTTAATAGCTCTCAGGGCCATTTTAAGCTATTTTTCTTCAAAAGACATACAATCACTCCCCTCTGACAAAATTAGTCTTCCTAAGGACGCCAGGAAAGAAAAGACTGTTAAATTTCTTAGTCTGGAACAATTAAAGAAACTTCTTGAGGCTCCTAATATAAAAAACAAAGATGGTCTTAGAGATAGAGTTGTTCTAGAAAGTCTATTTTCTACTGGTTTAAGAATAGCTGAATTAACAGCTCTTAATAGAGATCAGTTTAATAATATAAAAGACAAAAAAGATTTGGAGATTAGTATTATCGGCAAGGGAGATTACCCTAGAACTGTTTATTTTTCTGAAAGAGCACTTTCATTACTCAAAAAGTATCTTGATACTAGAAACGATAAAGAGAAAGCTTTATTTATTAATTATAAGGCAAGGAAAGATGCTGATAGACGACTCACCTCTCGTTCAGTTGAAAGAGCTGTTAAGAAGTATGCTGTTATGGCTGGTATGCCAGTATTTACAACTCCTCATACTTTGCGTCACAGTATGGCAACCGATCTTCTCTCTCAAGGAGTTGATTTAAGAACTATTCAAGAATTTCTTGGCCATAGAAGTATTACTAGTACACAGATATATACTCACGTGACTAATAAAAGATTAAGAGATGTCCATCGTAAATACCACAGTTTGGGTGATTAATGCTTCCCCATTTCCAACAGCCCATCTATAATAAGTGTCGCACAATATAAATACTTGAAAACTTATATTTTACGTCTTTAAATAAAAAGCACGTCGTTAACGACGCACTTTTTCAATGTCTAATAATCCTCTTCGTCATACTCTGTCTCGTCGTCATCTCCTATTTCTGAAAATTCATCAAATTCGTCTATCCCATTCTCATCTAATTCGATGAAATTATCGACGTAGTTTAGAAAATGCATAGTCTTTTGCATTATTTTATTAATTGTTAAGTTGCTATTACAATTAATATAACTCATCCAAACATATTGTCAATACGCTTTTTCCACATCCCCTACTTTTGGATAAGAACTGTCTGGGTCGGATAAGCAAAATCAATCTTTTCTCTTTCAAAGACTTCTTTGATGCTCAAGTTTATATTTTCTTGTATATCCATATACTCATTGTAATCACTGCTGTTTAAAAAGTAGACAACTTCAAAGTTTAAGCTATGATCTCCAAAAGATTTAAAGTGAACCCTATCTATGTCTGCTTTATTAATATTATCAAAAATATCTTTTATTAACTCTGGTATTTTTTTAACTTTCTCAATAGGAGTTTCATACGTAATCCCAAGGTTGAAAACAATTCTTCTTTTCTCCATCTTCTTGAAATTATGTATTCTTGTGCTAGTTAGTTCTTTGTTTGATATTACTAATTCTTCTCCCTGAAGAGTTGTTATTCTTGTTGATTTTATCCCTATTTTTTTCACAATTCCATTATCGTTTCCGATAACAATAAAGTCCCCTGCTTGGAATGGTTTATCAAAATAGATTGAGAATGAAGAAAAGATGTCAGCTAAAATGTTTTGAAGAGCAAAAGCAATAGCTAAGCCACCAATACCTAATCCAGCTACAAGGGTAGATACATTGTAGCCAAGATTCTGAATAATAATAATTATAGCAAATATCCATAAAACTCCCTTAAGTAATCTCTTTGATAGATTAATAATAGCAGGATCAAATCCTTCTTCCTTCTCTTTCCTAGAAATAACTTTTCCGAAACCAAAATCAATCAATTGTTGAATGGCTTTTACTATATAATAAGTAAGAGCAATAAGGATAATATATAATATGATTTTTCCTATTATATTTGGAAAGACAACAAACTGGATTGCTATGTATAGAGATAAGAATATATATAATGGCCAACCAATAGCATCAATAGATTCAATCAATAGATCGTCAAGCCCTGTTGATGTTTGTTTGGCTATCTTCTTAATCTTTCTTAGTACACTAAACTTAAATATCTTTAAGATAATTAAAGATAAAAGAAACACCCCTACGGCTATTAAGTACTGTAATATTGTGTTGCTTAGAAAGCTATATTGCAATATACCGCTTTCTAGCATTTGAGTTATATAATTCATATTCTACATTATAGCAAATTTTTAAGATTAAATCAAAATTGTTAGTTTATATAAAAAAAGCCGAAAACTAAGTTTCGGCCAGTGTTTTTAATGTTCCACAAATTTTTTCTTGGGCTTCTTGTAGTAGAGCATCGTGTCTTGTAACAGAGAGATTTTCTACCCATCGGTGTGTTCTTAAACCGGCACTTGGTAGTTCGTAGAAAACTCTCGCTACTCTCGCTTGTTCTGAAGACAAGTTCGACTTTGCTATTATATTTTCTGTTATTTCTTTAGCCATCATATATTCCTTTCAAAGAGGTGTTTTAAAGAACTCGTTTATTATATAACACACAAACAAAAAGTCAATAACTTTTATTTTGTTATTTTGAACTTTTTCTTATGAATACTTTCCAACATTTCAATCGTGATTACAATAGAAGGATTATCGGTGATTTTTAAAATCAATCTATCTTTATATTTATTTAAAAGAGGTGTTAAAAATTCATCTCCCCAAGAAGGAGAAAAAGTTGAAACTCCTTTAAAATCTATTTCAATATTTTCTTTTTCACTTATATCTCTTAATAATGATTGGCAAGCCAAGGCCGCCTCTTTTCCTGTTTGACGAGATAAAAGTGTTGTTCCAAATTTTTCTAATTTTATAACCATATTATTGATTTTTAATAAGTAATTGATACAAGACAACCTTTGATATTATCTAATGATTTTATTTATTTAGAGCAAATTGTATAAAATAATCTTTGATATAATCAGTAGAGATGTTATAACTGTTATTGTTTAAGAACAAATCACATAAAACCTCTCTTAATCTAAAAAGTTCTTTATTCGGTTTTTCTAGAATCGTTAAGTCTATTAATTCTAAAGCTCTCCATAAAGCATTCTCTTTGTTTTCTTTATCTCCTGTTTCATGCCAATGTATTGCTCTATTAACCTCAGCACCAATATTTCCCATTTGTTCTGCAAAAGACAATTTTTGCCATTTCTCCTTATCCATTTTCTTCTATTTACCAAATCTTCTATGGCGTTTGCTATAATCTTTAAAGGCTTTATCTATATCTTTCTTGGTAAAATCAGGCCAATGTTTTTTAATAAAATATAGTTCAGAATAGGCTGATTGCCAGGTTAAGAAATTAGAAAGACGTTGTTCCTCGCTTGTTCTAATAATTAAATCAGGATAAGGCATTCCTTCGGTCCATAGATGTTTATTAACTAATTCTTCGTCAATTTTATTCAAAGGAATCTTCTTCTTGATTATTTCTTTAATTGCTTGGACTATTTCTAGTCTTCCTCCATAAGATATAGCTAAATTAAGAAAGAATTCTTTATTATCCTTAGTAGCTTCTTCTATTTCTTTTACTTTCTTTTGAAGGATTTTAGGTAGCCTTTCTTTCTGACCAATTATTTTAACTCTAACTTTGTCTTTATTAAACTTATCAATATTCTTTTTATTCAGCGCAGTTCCTAATAGTCTCATTAAATAACTAACTTCTGTTTTAGATCTTTTCCAGTTTTCAGTGGAAAAAGCATAAAACGTCATAATCTTCACCCCTTTTTTCTTGCAATACTCCCCTATCTTTTCAACATTATCATAACCTTTTTTATGTCCTAAAAAAGACGATAGGCCTTTTTCTTTTGCCCATCTTCTGTTGCCATCAATGATAATTGCTAAATGATTTGGTATTGACATACTATTTCAGTATTATAGAACAAAAATGGTTTATTTTCCAGCTAAAAAGTCGGATTCCATTTTATTATTCTTAGGCAAAAGCCAAGGAAGGTGAAATCCAGTAAAGTATATTAACTTCACAGCTAAGCTTGAAAAAAGCACCTTAAGAGCGAAGAATCTTTTCGCTCTTTTTCTATACTTATTAAAATCAGGAAAAGTCTTTAAAAGAATATCAGCGGCAAATAATCCCCAGATCACTCCCCCACCAGACCATGGTTTTGTTATGCCAGCTGCATCTCCACACAATGTTATGTTATTGTTTTTAGGAATTACTAATCCTTGAGGAATTAACTTCGCTTTTTTATTAGCATCAGGCATAAACCGATCAAACAGTTTATTAGCTTCATTAATATCTGACATTATTCCATATTCTGTATCCAGACCTCTTGGTATCTTCCAAGTAAAGCCATTCTTACAAGGCCATGTTTCTACATAGTTATTATTATTTTCCTCTTGGACAAAAGATAAAATCCCTAATCTCTTTTTAGGTTCTTTAAGTTTTAGTTCTTTTCTAATAATAGAGTTTACTCCATCACAACCAATAACCTTATCAAATCCTTGAGGTATTTCAGTGATGTTGCTATTCAATAATATCTTAGCTCCTGCTTTCTCGGCTAAATCAGCAACTAACTTATCTAATTCTAAATGGCTCATAACTAAAAACTCCTTTGAGAAGCTAACCTTTATTTTCTTCTTAGGAAAATGAATATCAACACTCTTAATTCTGTTTTTAATTAAACTTTGGCTTGATGGTATAAAATCAAGGATTCTTTGAGAAAAGAGACCAGAACAGATATCATTGCCTATTTCGCTCTTTTTTTCAAAGACAGTTACTTGATGACCTTTCTCAGAAAGCTTCCAAGCTAGATAAAGTCCGTTTATACCAGCACCAATAATAGCTATTTTCATAAACCAGTTATATATCCTACGATAAAAGATAATAAGGATATTAAAAATACTGTTATAAACAGTATTATATCTCTTCTATATCTTTTGACAAGTTTTAATATATTTGCTAACATGTAATATATGTCAACGACTAAATCAGCAGGAGCAACTAAATTAGGCAGAGATTCTAACCCACAGTACTTAGGGGTTAAACTTTATGAAGGGCAGAAAGCCAGACCAGGAATGGTAATTATTCGACAAAGAGGAACGAAGTTTTTGGCTGGAAAAAATGTTAAAAGAGGTGCAGATGATACCCTTTATGCAATGAAAGAAGGAATCGTTAAGTTCGCTACTAAACGGAAGCTAAAGTTTGATGGATCTCAACGAATAGCCAAAGTTGTCAGCGTAGAGTAGCATTAATAAATTCTCTAAACAAAGGATGAGGACGTAATGGTCTAGATTTAAACTCTGGATGAAACTGAGTAGCCACGAAGAATGGGTGCTCTTTTATTTCCACTATCTCCACTAAATCCTTTTCTGGATTAGTCCCAGCCATTATCAATCCCTTTTCTTCTAGTTGTTCTCTATAATCATTATTAAGTTCATAACGGTGACGATGTCTTTCAGATATTAACTCTTCACCATAAGCTTTAGCACTAATAGTGCCTTCTTTTATTTTACAGTCATAAGCTCCTAGTCTCATTGTTCCTCCATATCTTTTTTCTTTCAATAATACTTTTTGTTCAGGCATAACATCTATAACCAATTCTTTGTTATCACAGAATTCAGCTGAGCTGGCATCTATTCCACAAACATTTCTAGCAAATTCAATAACTGATAATTGCATTCCTAAACAAAGACCTAAGAAAGGTATTTTATTCTCTCGGCAATACTGAATAGCTTTAATCTTTCCTTCCGTTCCCCTATTACCAAATCCACCAGGGATGATAATGCCATCATAATCACTTAACTCTTTAACTTCAGAAGGATTCTCTTCATACTTCTCTGCTGAAAGCCAATGTATTTCAGGTTTCTTTTTAAAGAAGTAAGCAGCATGTTTAACGGACTCAATAACAGAGATATATGAATCCATTAAAGTGAACTTACCTGTTTCAAAGTATTTACCAACAATACCTATTTTAACTGGATCAGTAGCTGTCTTGATAGTATTAACTAGTTCTCGCCAATCTTCTAGGTCTTTTTTATTAACTGCTTCAAGATGAAGTTTTTCTAGGATCCTATTACCCATATTCTCCTTCTCAAAGTTTAATGGAACTTCATAAATAGTATCAATATCTGGGGCAGAGATAACATCTTCAAGGTCTATATTACAAAAAGTAGATATCTTTTTCTTTCTAACATCATCTAATGGTACTTCAGATCTAGCCAATATTATATCTGGCTGTATTCCAGCTGAATTTAATGTTCTAACAGCGTATTGAGTTGGTTTTGTCTTCATCTCCCCTATTTTATTAGGAACAGGAAGATAACTGACTAAAACAAAAAGCACATCTTTA
>Ga0268279_1000900_pt1 | contig 17722 bp, 15 predicted proteins | sample saktaG_6_FD_190142 | JGI IMG/M metagenome (GOLD analysis project Ga0268279, IMG submission 190142) | Saline water microbial communities from Sakinaw Lake, British Columbia, Canada - sak_2010_1_5_80m | ecosystem: Environmental > Aquatic > Non-marine Saline and Alkaline > Saline ...
TTTTAGTTCAGGAGGGTTAGTATCTAACCCTTCTCATATTAATGATTTAACAGAATTAAATTTAATGGAGGACGGCGATTCCTCCCTGCTTTAAAGCAGGGGTATCCTCGCCGGAGATGTAATGAAAGAACAAAAAATAAAAAAAATTGTAAAAGAAGGTTATTCAAAAATTGCAAAAAGTTGTGGATGTTGTAAATGTTCTTCTAAAAAAATTTCAGAATCAATAGGATATTCTAAAGAAGAAATCAACAATGTTCCTGAAGCAAATTTAGGACTTGGTTGTGGAAATCCTCTTGCTTTAGCAAAAATAAAACAAGGTGCAGTTGTTTTAGATTTAGGATGTGGAGCAGGATTTGACGTTTTCTTAGCTTCTAAAAAAGTCGGCCCAAATGGGAAAGTTATTGGTATTGATATGACTAAAGCAATGTTAGAAAAAGCAAAAAATAATGCGAAAAAATATGATTATAAAAATATTAAATTTATCTTAGGAGATATTGAAAATTTGCCTTTAAAAAATAATTCTATCGACGTTATTACAAGTAATTGTGTTATAAATCTTGCTCCAAACAAAGACAAAGTTTTCCAAGAATCTTTTAGGGTTTTAAAAAAAGAGGGAAAAATGTTTATTTCAGATATTGTTTTATTAGAGGAAATTTCTGAAGAAAAAAAGAAAGACAAGAGTTTAATCACGGGCTGTGTTGCCGGAGCTTTATTAAAAAAAGATTATTTAGAAAAAATAAAAAAGGCAGGATTTCAAGTGAAAATTTTGAATGAAGATAAAAATATTAGCAAAAGACAATATCAAGGAATTGCTTTGGAAAGTTTAAAAATTGAAGCGATAAAAAAATGAATTATTCAAAAAAAATTATGCAACATTTTCTTAATCCAAAGAATATGGGAAAAATGAAAAACCCTGATGCAGTTGGAAAAATTGGAAATCCTATTTGCGGGGATATTATGGAGGTTTTTATTAAAATTAAAAATAAAAAAATTTCAGATATAAAATTTCAGACATTTGGTTGCGTCGCAGCTATTGCAAGCTCAAGCATGATAACAGAACTTGCAAAAGGAAAAACAATTGAACAAGCAAAAAAATTAACATACAAAGAAGTTTCAAAAGAACTGCAAGATCTTCCGCCAATTAAAGTTCATTGTTCAGCTATGGCTATTCAAGCTCTAAAAAAAGCAATTGAGGATTTTGAAAAAAATGGAAAATGAAAAAATTAAAAAGATATTTCTTTTTCTTGCCCTAATATTTTTTTTGTATTTGTTTATATTTTCTTTAGTTTTAATTAAAAGTAGCTTCTCTGAATTTGGGCAAGATGTTTTTAAGTTTACAAGGAATGAAATAAAGCCCATAAATGCATTTGGATTTGGATGGCTTTTAACTTTGATTATGCAATCCAGCGGAGCTGCAACTTCAACTTTAATTATTTTAAATTCAACAGGATTAATTGGAATGAGCTTACTTGTTTTTATGGTAATAGGAACAAGAATTGGGACAGTTATCACTTCTTTGTTTGTGGCTTTTTTTGTTTCTGGAAAAAGAAGGGATTTTAGACATGGTTTTGAAATTGGACTTATTAATTTGGTTTATGCATTTCCGATAGCAGTAATAATGCTCATTGTTGAATATTTTTTTAAATTCTTTTCTAATACCGGAAATTATTTTATCTCTTTAGGAATTCCCTTTAAATTAAATTTCATTAATATTATTACCATCCCTTTAATTAATTTTATTTCTTTTCTTCCAAAAATAATTTTAATTTTCCTTGGAATATTACTTCTGTTAATTAGTTTAAAAAAATTACCAAAAACTATTTTGGCTTTGTGGGGGGAAGATTATTTGAAAAAGAAAATAAATAAACAATTAGGAAGCAAGTGGAAATCTTTTTTAATAGGATTTCTAATTACTGCAACATTGATGTCCACAAGTATAACAATAACTTTGCTTATTCCAATTGTTGTGATGAGGTTGGTGAATTTAAAAAAAGTTATTCCATATATCATTGGAGCTAATTTAGGGGGAATTAGCGACGCTGTTTTGGGAGGCCTAATTATAGGAAAAAGTTCTTTGCCCGCAATATTTACATATGTTTCTTTTTCTTTTATAGGATTATTGTGGCTTCTTAACACTAATCTGCTTTTTAAAATTACTAAACAAATTTCAAAAAGAACCTTACACATTTCAAAAAATAGGGCTTTACTTTTTATTTTAATTTTTATTTTACTGGCCCTAATTTTAACTTTTATTTAATTTTTATAATTAATATTTTTCATAATATTTAATTGTTCAAAGAGCTCATTCTTTATATAAAATTAAAAAACTAAGGTAAAATAATTGAACAAATAAAATTGCAGGAAGTTTTAAAAATAAAAGAACCTTTTTTAGTTATAGTTATTCAAAACTTTGAAAAAAGCAATCGAGGATTTTGAAAAGTAAATGATTTAATATACTAATTTTTATAAACTAAAGAATATTCAGAAAGACATGGGTTTAGTTAATAAGAAAAAGGACTCTCTTGAAATATTATATGATTTCAAAAAGGCTCCTTATAATTCTTGGATTGAAATAATAGAAACCCCTGAAGGAAAAAGAATTTACGATTTATATTCAACACTTAAAACAACTTTTCCAGAATTTAGAATTGATGAAAAATTTTGCTTTGAATATATTTCATTTGAAATATTTGGTAAAAGAAGATTTCTTTTATCTGGTTTAGAAAAATTATTGAAAGAAAAAGAGACTACTCCAAATGAAATTATTGCAATTAATCCTATAAAAAGAAAAGAATATGAAAGGATTTTAAAATTAGCTAATAAAAAAATTGAAAAAACAAAAGTATACTTCCTTACAACTGGAATAAGAATAATAAAAGAATAATTACCTTTTCTTTTTTGAATTCACAACTACCTTACAACATTTCATTTCTGAAAACCAAAAAATGTATAAAATTGATAAAATTCCAAAGGTATTAAAAATTGCTAATGCAATAAACCAAGGAACAGAGCCTTTTCTTGCTGATTTCCACAAAGCTAAAAGTTTCCAAACAGAAGACCAAAGCATAACTACTCCTAACATAAATACAGAAATTCCGAGACTTGTTGCAATTGGTGTTAAATAATTTGCCATGTTCACCTCCAATAAAATTAAGGAAGTTTTATTTAAAAATGTGCCGAAAGCATGTCATTATTTTCTGATAGTTCTAAATCTTTAAATACTAAATAAGTTATGTTTTAATAATTCTACAATTAGTAGTAAAAAAATATGCTTAATATACAACATATTGTATGTTGACGCCATCTTAAAATGGAATGCCCATATTGTTCATCAAGCTCAAAAGTTACAGATAAAAGAAAATCCCCAGAAGGAATAAGACGAAGAAGAGAATGTTTGAAATGCAAAAAAAGGTTTACTACATATGAAAAGATTGGGAAAAGCGATTTTTATGTAATAAAAAAAGATGGTAGAAGAGAAAAATTTAACATAGAAAAACTTGAAAATGGAATTGATCATGCTTTTGAAAAAAGGCCGACTCAAAAAGAAAAAATATCTAAAATGGTAAATGAAATTGAAGAAGCTTTAAGGAAAAAAGGGAAAAAAGAAATTAAGAGCACAACAATTGGAGAACTTGTTATGAAAAAAATTAAAAAATTAGATAACATTGCATATATCAGATTTGCTTCTGTTTACAGAGAATTTCAAGATATCAAAGATTTTAAAAAAGAATTAAAGGAGTTGGGGTGAAAATGTTAAGTATTGATAGCTATTTTATTGATCCAAATAAAAAAGGAGAAGATTATTTTGAATGGGGAAAAAATAATATAGATATAATTGAAGATAATGGAAAAAAAGTGTTTACTCAAGAAGATGTTGAATTTCCAAAACAATGGAGTCAGTTAGCAAGAAAAATTGTTGCATCAAAGTATTTATTTGGAGAAGGTGAATCAAGAGAAAATTCTTTAAAAGATTTAGTTAAAAGAGTTAGTTCTACATTTAGTCAATGGGCAATACATCAAAAATATTTTGATAAAAAAAATGCAAGAAATTTCAAAGAAGAACTTGCTTATCTTGTGTATAATCAATCAATGTCTTTTAATTCTCCTGTATGGTTTAATGTTGGAATAAATAATTTAACTGTTGGAAGTAAGGAAAAGAAAGAAGGGTATATAATAAAAAATGGAAAAACAATTCCTCTCCCTATTGGAAAAGAATTAATTTATCCTCAAACCGCAGCTTGCTTTATCCAAAATGTAGAAGATACTATGGAAGGAATAATGGAACTTGCAAAAATAGAAGCCTTACTTTTTAAATATGGTTCTGGGTCTGGAACAAATTTATCTACTCTTAGATCTTCAAGAGAAAGACTTAGTGGTGGAGGAAAACCTTCTGGTCCTTTAGCTTATTGGGCATTTTTTGATAAAGTAGCTGGAATTGTGAAATCTGGAGGAAAAACAAGAAGAGCTTCAAAGATGGATATTTTAAATGTGAATCATCCAGATATTAAGGAATTTATACACTCTAAAAAAGACGAAGAACAATTATTGCATATTTTAATTGATAATGGAATTCCTTGGCAGAGGGCACAGGAAAGTGTAAATTATCAAAATACAAATATCTCTGTAAGAGCAAGTGATATATTTATGAATGCTTCCTTAAAAGATTTAGAATGGCAAACAATTCCTGTTCATAATAAAGATATGATTAATGAAATGCCTAAATATAAAGCAAAAAAAATGTTAAGAGAAATTGCAGAAGCAGCATATTTCTGTGGAGATCCTGGAATACAATTTCATGATACAATAAACAGATGGCATACTTGTAAGGATTCAGGAATAATAAACGCTTCAAATCCTTGCTCAGAATTTATGTTTCTTGATAATTCCTCATGTAATCTTGCTTCACAAAATCTAATGGCATTTATGAAAAATGGTTCCTTTGATACACAAGCCTTTGAAAATTCAATAAAAATTACTACAATTGCACAAGATTTAGAAATAGATAATTCTTTTTATCCTACTAAAAAAATTGCAGAAAACTCTAATAAATTTCGTCCTTTAGGGATGGGTTACGCAAATTTAGGTTCCTTAATTATGTCTTTAGGATTACCTTATGATTCTAATGAATCAAGAGCAATAGCTTCATCTATTACTGCATTAATGACTGGAAAAGTTTATGAAGTATCTACTGAACTTGCAGAAGATTTAGGTCCTTTTGAAGAATTTGAAAAAAATAGAAATTCAATGTTGGAAGTTATAAAAATGCATAAAGATGCATTAAATAATATACAGATAGAGAAAATACCTAATGGATTAGAAAACATTCTATATCGAGCAAAAGAAATTTGGGATAATGTTCTTGAAAGAGGTGAAAAATATGGGTTTAAAAATTCTCAGGCAACTGTTCTTGCTCCAACAGGAACAATTGGATTTATGATGGATTGTGATACAAAAGGAATAGAACCTGAAATAGGATTAATTCAAACAAAACTTCTTGTTGGTGGAGGAAGATTAAAATTAGTAAACAGAACTGTTGAACCAACATTAAGAATGTTAGGATACAAAGAAAAACAAATAGAAGAAATTCAAAAGTATATTGCTGGAAATAATTTTGAAGGAACTCCCCAACATGTAAAATTAGAAGAATTAGAAGAGATTAAAGAAAAACCCCTTGAATTAAGAAAAATATTAAAGAAAAAAGGATATTCTGAAACACAGATTAATGAAGTAGATAGTTATATTAATGGGCATGAAACAATTGAAGGAGCTCCATACATAAAAGAAGAACACCTTCCAATATTTGATTGTTCTAATAAACCAAAATATGGGAAGAGAACAATTTCTCCTATGGGGCATTTGAAAATGATGGCAGCAGTTCAACCATTTTTATCTGGAGCAATTTCAAAAACAGTAAATTTTCCAGAAGAAGCAACTGTTGAAGAGATGGAACAAACTTACATTGATGCATGGAAAATGGGAATTAAATCTGTTGCATTATACAGAGATAATAGTAAAAGAATTCAACCATTGAATTTTTCAAAAAAAGTATTAGAAGAAAAAATAAAACCTGTGAGAAGAAAACTTCCAGATATAAGGGATTCTTGCACAAATAAATTTGAGATTGCTGGACATGAAGGATATCTTATTATTGGAAAATATAAGGATGGGACTCCAGGAGAAACCTTTATGGATATGAGTAAAGAAGGGAGCACTATAAAGGGGCTTATGGCTGCTTTAGGAATCTCTGTTTCAATGGGTTTACAACATGGTGTTCCCTTAGAAAACTATGTTAAAAAATTCAGGCATCAAAAATTTGAACCTTATGGAATTACAAAAGGACATGTTGAAATTCATACCTCAGATTCAATAGTAGATTATATTGCACAATTCCTTGGAAAAGAATTCCTTAAGGGATATAATGAAAATGGAATAGAGAACAATTCTCCTGTTAAAATTGCAATAGAAAAGCAAAAAGATGATGAAAAAGAATCTTCAGAACCAGCAGGCGGATTTTGTGCTCAATGTGGAAATCAAATGATAAAAAAAGGAAATTGTATGGAAGTGTGTTCTGTGTGTGATTGGGAGAATCCAAAAGGTTGTGGAGAATAATTAAAAAAATATATAATAAATATGACAGGATGCAATCACCCAAAATGTTTAAATTGTGGTGAAATTGATGGTGGTGGTTGTGGATAAAAACTTTTTTTAAAGTATGTGTTCTAACACAATTTAATTTATAAAAAGAAAATTGTTTGAGTTAAAATGACGATAAAAATTGATGGACAAGAATTTACAACAGATGATGACTTGAAAATAACTTCTTTAGGTTTTTTACCAAATAAAAAAATAAGGAATAAAGCATTAAAAAAAATATTTTTAGAAAAATATGGAAGGAATTTTTTAGGTGCAGATGATTTAATTCCTTATGCTCAATCCCTTGTTTCAAAAGGAATGGATTTTGAACAATTAGAAAAAGAAATTCTTGATGATATTAATAATCCTGAAAAAGAAGATTTAAGAGAAATTGAATTTAAAAAGTCTGCAACAGGAATAGCAAGAGGACATTCATTAGGGGGGCTTCCTGTTCTTGCAATTGGATTAACTGGGACAAAAATGATTGATTCTGGATTAACAGGTTTAGTTTATTCGAGATCATTAGCCACAAGTAGTAGGAGAAGAGAAACAACTTCTTCAGAAATAGTTATTCCAACAGCTTTAACACACAAAAAACACGGAACACTACTGAAAAAATATTTAGAAATATCCAGAGAAGTTTTAGAATTATCTGCAAAATTCAAAGAAAAATTTGGAGCAAGGGATGGAATTGAAACCTTTAATAAAATTATTCCATATAATAATCCAGCAAATTTATTTTATGTTGTTCCCTTAGATTCTTTAACAACATTAAAATTTGAAACAGAAGCAGATAAAATAAATGAAAATGGAAACTTTGTTCCAAGAGAAATTCACTCTTTAACAGATTCTTTTTTTGATTTGACAAGAGAAAGTGGAATGGATATAATGTTTAATCAAAGAATACAAGTTCCAAGAGATACTTACAAACATTATACTGTGTTTACAGACCCTTCATCTCCATCTTATATAAAAGATTTAATACAAACAAATGGTTTATTGATTGATTCAAAAATAATTCAAACAAACATGCATCTTTCACTTAGTTTTAAAAAAGGTTTAAAAGAATTAGAACAAATATTTGAATCTACAAGGCAAATTTTAGAACCTGAAAAAATACTTGAAAAATCAAAAGAAATGATGTTTAAATTAAGCGAATTTTCAAAAAATTATAATTCTGCTATAGAAGTTCAAATTTTAGATTCTTTATCTTGGAGAGTTTGGTCTGAACAAAAAAGACATGGGACTTTAGAACAAAATGTTGAATCTATTTATTTTGCAGTAGAAAGAGCAGCTGAAAACATTTCTGAATTATGGCCACAAATAAAATTTGTTTATGGAAATTCTGGAAATATTTTACCTTTATTAGAACAAGTTGAAAAAACAATAATTGTAGATGATAGATTAAAAAAACAAAATGAATTGGTTCTTCCATATGTTTACCATACAGCAAAACAATTAATGCTCTATAAGGAAATGTTAAATGCAGGAATTGAAAAAAGAGATGCTCTTTATATTGTTCCAAAAAACATTCGTGTTGGAACTTTTGAAAAATATGACTTATTAAATTTAATTGACTTAGAACTTCCATTAAGATTATGTAGTACTTGTGAACCTGAAAGAAAAGCAAGTTCATGGAAAAAAAGAGAAATTATTGCTAATTATATTCCACAACTAGATTATTTTTTACAACCCAAATGTAATGTTGGTTTTTGTACTGAAGGAAAATATTGTGGAAATATTTTAGGACTGAGAGAATACAATGCAGAAATTCATAAATATGTAAAAGAAATTATGTTGACAAAAGCAAGAGAAGAAATATTCGGCAAACAATAATTTTATAAATTGACTAATTTTAGACAAAACATGACAGATAATGAAGGAGTTTTAGAAATTGGAAATCATGAAGAATTTGAAGAGTTTATTTCAGATGGAATTGTTCTTGTTGATTTTTTTGCAGAATGGTGCATGCCTTGTTTAATGATGGCTCCTGTAATTGATGATTTAAGTGAAACTTTTGAAGGAAAAATTAAATTTGCAAAAGTAAACATTGACGATAATTCAGATATTGCCAGAAAGTTCCATGTGAGTTCTATTCCAAATTTTGTGGTTTTCAAAGACGGAGAACCTGTTGAACAATTTGTTGGAGCAATTTCAATTGAAGAATTTGAAAATAAGTTGAATAAATTATTTTAAAAATATTTGTTTAAAAACTTCATTCATATATTTTATAACCCAATTTCTTAAAAACAAAGCTCCTGGAAAAGAATCAATATTATGTTGTGAATAAAAATGAGCAATTGAAAAATTTTCAACTTTTCTAAATTCAAATTCAGTAGATTTTTCTTTTGAAAATTTGACTAAGTAATCTGGGATTAGTCCTTCACAATTAAAATCATCTTGATTAAAATAAAGACTTCCACCAGCATTTCTGTTAATCATAAAATCTCTAACAAGATCATTTTCCATAAACCCAATTCTATCTTCCCAACCACCAAAAATTTGGTTACTATATTTCCATTCTATTTTTGGTCTTTCTCTTAAAAACACTTTTTGATACCATTCTTTTTTTGATTTATTTTTTTCAAGTTTCGCATATTCATTTAAATCATCATACCACTCTTCTGCTATTTGTGGAAAAATCTTTTGAGCAATTGATTTGTCTATTTCAATATTTGGATTCAAGAGTTTTGGATGAATAGGGATTCTGAAACAGAAATCATGTAAAATAGGCAATTCTTCTTTTTTGAGAAACAAATTTTCAAGTTTCATAAAAAATAAAAATGTCTTTCCTTTAAATTAATTATCGTTCTAAACAATACAAAGATAATTTTATAAACTATTTCTTATAATTAGATTCATGGCTCCGTAGCTCATAAAAGAAACCCGCTGGTTTCTTTTGACCAAGTAGGTCTTAAAGAACTTCCTCGAAGCACTGAACGGCGATTTCGAATTGCCTCCGGTGAAATCGCGGACGCTACGAACCAAACAAAAATGGCTCCGTAGCTCACGGGTTTCTTTAGAAAAGAAACTACGTTGGTAGAAAATCTTAAAAGAGATTTATTCGCTACGAGTCCAAAAACAAAAATGGCTCCGTAGCTCAGTCTGGCAGAGCACTGGACTTTTATCGTATGGGAACGCCGTTCCCCTGACAAGTCCCCCTCCTTTAACAGGAAGGGCGATTTCAAAACACCTCGACGAAATCGCGAGGATACGAAAGTGATCCAGGTGTCGGGGGTTCAAATCCCTCCGGGGCCGCTTTTTGAAATGTATGTTAAATGATAGAAATTAATTTAAAGTAGTTTTTAGATAAAAAGAAATGGCAAAAAGTTTAGATAACTCCAATAAAATTATTTTAGAAAATTATAAGGGAGAAATTTATAACATTGAAATTTTTCAAGAAGGAACTTCTTTTCGCGGAACACTAGACAAAGTTATTAAAGAAGCTATATCAAGAAATTATTTTTTTGTTGAGGAACGAATTTTTAATTCTATTTCTTATTCTCCTAAAAAAAATGAGCTCATTACCTGCTTACAATTATTGAGCCCAGCAGGAAACGATGAGGCATCATTAGCAATTATTACTCTAAAAGAAATAAATCCAGAAGGACTAAAAATTTATAATCTTTTTGAACAAAATTCTTATAAATTTTTAGAATAAAAAACTAACACCAAAACGTTTTTAAACTAAATTTTACTATCTTTTATTATTAGAGAGTTGTTAAAGTTTGTGACAACTATGCTATAAATTAAATCCCCTTTAAAGTTCCATGCATATTTTACAACCAAAGCATTCTAAATTAAATGAAAAAGAAAGTAAAGAACTTTTAGAAAGATTAAATATTTCAAAAGCACAATTACCAAAAATTTTATTAAATGATCCTTGCTTGCCTGAAAATTGTTCAATTGGAGACATTATCAAAATAGAAATAAAAGATAAAAAGGAGCCATATTTCAGGGTGGTCGTTTAAATGGGAAAAAATAAGCACCTTGTTGTTGAAAAATATCTCAAAGAGCACTCGCTTGTTGAATCAAACATAACTTCTTTTAATGATTTTGTTGAACATAGGATGCAAGAAATTGTTGATGAAATTTCTGCGTCAGTGAATAATGAAGACTTTGAAATTACTTTAGGAAAAATTAAGATTGGAAAACCTGAAGTTACAGAGGCTGATGGAAGTTCTTCATTAATTATGCCCTATGATGCAAGATTAAGGAACCTCACATATTCTGCACCAATTTCTCTTGAAATAACTGTAAAAAAAGATGAACAAATTGATTCAGAAGAAGTTGAAATCGGAAGAGTTCCTATTATGGTAAAAAGCAAAATCTGTAATACATCTGGAATGTCAAGAGAAGAATTAATTTCAAATTACAACGACCCACTTGACCCAGGAGGATATTTCATAATTAAAGGTAATGAAAGAGTTATGGTTATGGCTGAAGATTTAGCAGAAGATCAACCTTTTATTGAAACAAATAAAAAAGGAGAACTTAATTTGAAAATGTTTTCTCTTAAAGGAACATATAGAATTCCAACTTTAATTTCAGAAAATAAAGAGGGCATATTTGAAGTTTCATTTAGTAGGTTCAAGGACCTTCCTGCAATAGTTATTTTAAAAGCTCTTGGTTTAATAAAAGAATCTGAAATTGCAAAATATATTGGAAAAGAAACAGATAATGTTATTATTAATTTATATGAATTTGTAAGTTTAGCAACACGTGAAGATGCAATGATGTATATTGCAGAAAAAACAAATTTGCAAGGAACAAAAAAAGAAATTCTTGATAGAGTTAAAATAAGAATTGATTCTTACCTTTTCCCCCACATTGGTCAAAAAAAAGAAGACCGTATGAAAAAAGCTGTTACATTATGTAAATTAATAAAACAATTTTTAATTGCAAAAGAAAATCCTCAATTAAGAACAGACAAAGACCATTATGGAAATAAAAGGGTTCGACTTTCTGGAGATTTGTTAGCAACTTTATTTAGGGTTAATTTAGGAATTTTAGTTAGAGATATTCAATACTCTTTACAAAAATCTGTGAAAAGAAAAAAATTCTTTTCAATAAAAATAATTGCAAAATCTACTTTATTTTCTCACAGAATTGAATCTGCAATTGCAACAGGTTCGTGGACAGGTGAAAGAAGCGGAATTACTCAAAACATGGATAAGACAAATTATCTTGCAACAATTTCACAACTTCAAAGAGTTTCAAGTATGTTGGCAAGTGACCAAGAAAATTTTATGGCGAGAACACTTCATCCAACACATTATGGAAGATTCTGCCCAATTGAAACTCCTGAAGGAACAGAAATTGGATTAAGAAAAAACCTTGCAATTTTAAGTAAAGTTTCAACAAAAGTTAAATTAGATGAAAATAAATTTTTAAAAGAATTGGAAGCTCTTGGGTTAAACAAAGAAGGATTTACAGGTAGAGAAGTTTTCTTTAATGGAATTTATATAGGGAGTGTAGAAAATCCAAAAGATTTTGTCGGAAAAATCAGAGAGAAGAGAAGAAATTTTGAACTTCCAATCCAAATGAATATTGCAAATGAAGATGAATCTCAAGTTGTGTTAATATCAACAGAATCTGGAAGAGTTTTAAGACCTTTAATAATTTTAGAAAATGGTTCTTCAAAACTAAAAAATGAACATTTAGTTCAATTAGAGCAAGGAGAAATTAATTGGGATTACTTATTGAAAAATGGAATTATAGAATATTTAGATGCTACTGAAGAAGAAAATGCTTTAGTTTCTTTATATGAAGAAGAAATTACTTCTGAACACACGCATCTTGAAATCGACCCTGTTGATGTTTTTGGAGTTGTTACAGGACTTGTTCCTTATGGAAATCATGACCAGAGTTCAAGATTAAATCGGGGAAGTAAAACTCAAAAACAAGCACTTGGTTTATATGCTGCAAATTATTTATGCAGATTAGATACAGATGTAAGTATTCTTCAATATCCTCAAAAACCAATTGTTCGAAGTTTTATATACGATACATTAAATACTTACCCTGCTGGACAAAATCTTACAGTTGCAATTATGCCTTACAAAGGATATAATATGGAAGATGCTCTTGTTTTAAATAAAGGAAGTTTAGATAGAGGTGTTGGTCGAAGTTTTTATTTTAGACCATATTCTACAATTGAAATGAATTATGCTGGTGGATTAAAAGACGAAATAGGTCTTGTTGAAAAAGACACAAGTGGATATAAAACAGAAGAAAGTTATAGGTATTTGGAAAAAGATGGAATTGTTTCTCCTGAAGCAGATATTGAAGGAGGAGAAGTTTTAATTGGAAAAATGTCTCCGCCAAAATTTTTATCAGAAGCAAGAGAGATTTCTGTTCGAACAAAAAAAGAGTCAAGTATAACAATGAGACAAGAAGAAAAAGGAACTGTAGAAGCTGTATTTATTACAGAAGATAGTGAAGGAAATAAAATTGTTCAAGTTAAAACACGAGACCAAAGAATTCCTGAATTAGGAGATAAATTTGCAACTTCACATGGTCAGAAAGGAGTTGTTGGAATGATTGCTCCTGAAGCAGATATTCCATTCACATCAAGAGGAATAAGACCAGATGTTCTTTTCAATCCACATGGTTTACCAAGTCGAATGACAGTAGGTTATTTGCTTGAATTACTTGCAGGAAAAGTTGGCTGTTTGAAAGGAGAAATAATTGATGGAACTTCTTTTTCTGGTGTTGGTAAAAAAGAACTAAAAGAACAAATGTCTGAATTAGGTTTTAGAGAAGATGGAAAAGAAACAATGTATGATGGAATTACAGGTAAAAAAATGAAAGCTAAAATTTTCATTGGAAATTTATATTATTTAAAATTAAAATATATGGTTGCTAATAAAATACATGGTCGTGCTTCTGGAAAAGTTGCTCTTTTAACACGTCAACCTGTTGAAGGAAGGTCAAGAGGCGGTGCTTTGAGATTAGGAGAAATGGAACAACAAGCACTTGTTGCACATGGAGCTTCTCTTTTATTAAAAGAAAGATATGATTCAGATAAAGTTGTTCTTCCAATTTGCATGAAATGTGGGGCAATTGGAATTGAAGATAATATTCGAGGAAAAACTTTTTGCCCTATTTGTGGAACAGAAGAGATTGAACCAATTGAAATTTCATATGCTTTCAAACTTTTACTTGAAGAACTTCAAGGGTTGCATATTCATACTAAATTTAAATTGAAAAATAAATACGAATAAAAATGACAACTACTGAACAAACTACAAATAAAATAAATTATGCGAATAAGATGTTGGAAGCAGAATTAAAAACTAATTTAAATGATTTAGAAAGTTCATTGCAGGTATTAAAGGAAGGTAATTTAACTTCAAAGACTAAATTGGAATTTGAGGAACTCGTAGGAATTCACAATATAAATTATGTAAAAATATCTCAAAACTTTTTTGAAAAATATGGGTTAGAATTTCCTGAAATAAAAAAAGAATATGAATTGATGCTTCAAAAAATAAACAAATATTTAGGGGTTAAATAATAATGAATAAAGTAATAAAGAAAAAAATAAGTGAAATAAGTTTTTCATTACTTAGTCCTGAACAAATTAAAAAGCTTTCATGTGCAAAAATAGTTACACCTGAACTTTATGATATTGACGGATATCCTGTTGATGGTGGTTTAATGGATTTACGACTTGGTGCGATTGACCCGGGGGTAAGATGTAGAACATGTGGTGGAAGATTGCAAGAATGTTTAGGGCATCCTGGAAGTATTGATTTGGCAAGATCTGTTGTCCATTTAAAATATATTCCATTAATTGAATTATGCTTAAGATGTTTTTGCCATGAATGTAATAAATTATTAATTTCTGAAAAAGACTTAGAAAAATATTCCCCAAAACAAAGAGCAAAAAAAGCAAAAGATGCTAAAAAGTGCCCGTATTGTGGGGCGATTCATGAAAAAGTTAAGTTGGACAAACCTTCTAGTTTCTATATTGGAAAGAAAAGATTATTTCCTACGCAAGTAAGAGAAATGCTTGTAAATGTTTCTGATGAAGAATTAATAAAAGTTGGAATTAATCCTAAAAATTCTCGACCTGAATGGGCTGTTTTAACTTCTTTAATTGTTCCCCCAGTAACTGTTCGTCCAAGTATTATTTTAGAAAGTGGAGAAAGAAGCGAAGATGATTTAACTCATAAACTTTCAGATATTATTCGTGCAAACCAACGGCTTTGGGAAAATCTTAATGCAGGTGCACCAGAAGTTATTATAGAAGATTTATGGGATTTATTACAATTTCATATTACAACTTTTTTTGATAACACTGTTACAAGAATTCCTCCTGCACGACACAGAAGTGGTCAACCATTAAAAACAATCACAGAAAGAATTAAAGGTAAAGAAGGGAGAATTCGAAAGAATCTTGCAGGAAAAAGAGTAAATTACTCTGCACGAACTGTTATTTCTCCTGACCCCTCTATTGAAATAAATGAAGTTGGAATTCCATATGAAATTGCAAAAATTGTTACTGTTGCAGAAACTGTTACAGATTTAAATATTAAAAAATTAAAAGAACTTATTCAAAAGGCGGAAATTTATCCTGGTGCAAATTATATTATTAGACCTGATGGTAAAAGAAAAAAAATAACAGAAGATCTTAAAGAAGAAATTGTTAGTGAAATTATTCCTGGTTATAAAGTTGAAAGACATTTACAAAATGGAGATGTTGTTTTATTTAATCGTCATCCAAGTTTGCACAAAGGAAGTTTAATGGCTCATTATGTTAAAGTGCTTCCAGGAAGAACATTTAGATTACATCCTGCTGTTGCTTCTCCATATAATGCAGATTTTGATGGAGATGAAATGAATATTCACTCTCCTCAAACAGAAGAAGCTCGTGCAGAAGCAAAAGTTCTCCTTGATGTAAAACAAAATTTATTTTCCCCAAAAAATAATACTAACTTTGTTGGTTGTGTTAAAGACGCGATTACTGGAAATTATCTCATTGGTAAAGAAGATTTTTCAAAAGAAGATGCAAATCAACTTTTATATCAATCTGGAATTTACCCAAAAAACACTAAAAAAACTATTCCTGGAATAGAACTTTTTTCAACAATTTTGCCAAAAGTTAATTTTTCAAATGATTCTATTTTAATTAAAGATGGAAAAATTGTAAAAGGAATTATAGACAAAACAACTTTTGGAGATGAAGATGGAGATTTAATTAAAGAATTGGATAAGACTATCGGAAGAATTGAAACTTTTGATACAATTAAAAAAGCATTTAATTTAGGTAAAAATTATTTAACAGGAAGAGGCATTACGATTTCCATTGAAGATTTTGATTTAGATGATAAAACAATTTCAGAGGGTGAAGAAATTATTAAAAAAGCAGAAAAGAAAACCCTTGAAATAATAGAATCTTATAATGATAAAACCATTGAATTAATTCCTGGAAAAACTTTAGAAGAATCTCGTGAAATAAAAATACTTCAAACTTTAAATAAAGTTAGAACAAAAATTGGAGAACTTGTAAAAGAAAGATTCCCAAAAGAAAATCCTGTGAGTCATATGATTAAATCTGGGGGAGGAGGAAATATGTTAAATATTACTCAGATGGCTTCTTGTGTTGGACAACAGGCACTTGGAAGTAAAAGAATTGATTTTGGTTTTAATGGAAGAACATTATCCTTTTTCAAAAAAAATGATTTATCTGCAAATGCAAGAGGATTTATACATTCTCCTTTTATTAAAGGATTAAGACCAGACGAATTCTTTTTTGGAGCAATTACAGGAAGAGATTCTCTTATGGATACTGCATTAAGAACACCAAAATCTGGTTATTTATATAGAAGATTAGCAAATGCTTTACAAGATTTAAGAGTAGAATATGATAAAACAGTTAGAGATAGTAATAATAATATAATTCAATTTTGTTATGGAGGAGATGATTTAGATGTTTCAAAACTTCATCTTAATGGGAAAATAGATCCAGGCGAAGCGATTGGAATTATTGCTGCTCAATCATTTGGAGAATCTTCAACACAAATGGTTTTACGAACATTCCATATGGCAGGTGTCGCAGAAATGCAAGTTACACAAGGATTACCAAGATTAATTGAAATATTTGATGCGAGAAAAACACCTTCTTCTCCAAAAATGGAAATTTATTTGGAAAAAGATTATAATGATGAAAAAAATGCAAAAATCTTTGCTGAAAAAATTAAAGAAATAACTTTGGCAGAAATTTCTTCTGAAATTAATTTGGATTTTAGTGACAAAAAAATTGAAATTGTGATTGATAAAGAAGGTTTAAAGCAGACGCATACTTCTATTAAAAAAACCGTTGAAAAGTTAAATGATCTTGGATTTAAAATTAAAGAAAAAGAAAATTCTTTGATTCTTAATGCTACAGATTATAATTTCAAGGAAATTTATAAGTTAAAGGAAAAATTAAAGAAAACAATTATTTCTGGGATTAAGGGAGTTAAACAAGTTTTAATTGTTAAAAAAGATAAAGATTTTGTTGTTGTTACACTTGGAACAAATTTAAAAGAAACTCTTGAATTAAAAGAAGTTCAAAAAGAAAAAGTTATTTCAAATGATTTTTATGAAGTTGCAAAAGTTTTTGGAATAGAAGTTGCACGACAACTTATAATTGAAGAAGTCAAAATTGTTTTGAATAGTCAAGGATTAGATATTGATATTAGACATCTTGAACTTGTTGCAGATGCTATGACAAACACTGGAGAAATTAAAGGAGTTACCAGAATGGGAATTATTGCTCAAAAATCTTCTATCTTAGCGAGAGCAACTTTTGAAACTCCGGTAAAACAATTTGTGAATTCAACTATAAAAGGAAGCAAAGATAAATTATCTAGTGTTATTGAAAATATAATATTGAATCAGCCTGTTCCAATTGGAACTGGGTTGCCGGGTCTTCTCGTAAAAGTAGTAGGACCATTAAAGAAAAAACAAGAAGATTTAGAAACAGCAAAAACAAAAGTTATTGAAAATGTTAATAAATAATTATAAAAAATTTCAGTTTCAAAATAGTTCCTATAAATTTATAAACAATGTTCTTTTTTTTGAATTACTAAGATGGTTA
>Ga0268279_1000901_pt1 | contig 17722 bp, 16 predicted proteins | sample saktaG_6_FD_190142 | JGI IMG/M metagenome (GOLD analysis project Ga0268279, IMG submission 190142) | Saline water microbial communities from Sakinaw Lake, British Columbia, Canada - sak_2010_1_5_80m | ecosystem: Environmental > Aquatic > Non-marine Saline and Alkaline > Saline ...
ACGACCTCTAAGGTGGACGGGGCCTCTCCCCAGCCTCCATACTTGTCTACGCCGTAGTCGCAGCCGTAGTAGGAGAAGTCGTCCAGGACGTCGTTGGTGTAGGCTGCAGTGGCGTACTGGGTGAACCCGACACCACCGGACATGTAGCTGCCCAGCCAGATCTGGTCGTAGAGCATCGTTCCAGCAGCGACGACGTTCAGGGAGATCTGTGGCGGGTCCCAGGGCTTAACTCTCTGGGTCTGAACCATGTCGGCCATGAACCCGAAGCTGACTCCTCCGGGCTCGTTGGGGCCTCTGGCCCTCCTGGCGGGGAGCATTTCGCCCATCTGGATGACTGCCGCGTGCTTTGCGGCGAAGGCGAGGTCTGCCACAGCGGCCTCACCGGCGCACATGTTGTAGGCGTCGATGAAGGTCATGGACAGCTGCATGGCACTCCACCTGGAGGTGGTACCGCCGTCACAAGTCCTCGATACGATGGTCGGGATGTGGATGGCCTGCCAGGAGGTCTTGCCCATGGCTGCCTTCAGCTCCTCTGCCTGGTCGGCGGGGAAGAGCTTGTTGATGTCGATCAGGTACTGGTCGTCGATCTCGTCCGCGAGGTCGTCGTCGCCGGTGAACATCCTGACGTTACAGTCGTCGACGAGACCGGGGTGGGTCTCAACCATGTGCTCCTGGACCACGGCTGCGCCGGGCATGGCGTGGTTCAGAATCTCGAGGTAGTTGTTGATCGTCTCAGGGGTAACTTCCTTGCCCAGCCTCTTCTCCAGCACCTCGTGGGCCATGTCCAGACCGACTATGATGGTCCTTCGAATGTCGTCCCACATCTGCTGCATGGCGGGGTTGTTGACGAAGTGGAGGTCGTCACCCTCTACGACGTACTCGGTGGTGGAGAGCTTGTAGGGGACGAGCTGCCTCTGCCCCATTGGCACGCCACCACAGTGCAACATCGGGTTGTATCCGGATATGCCTCTCTTGCCCTCCAGCTTCTTGGCGGCCTCCATGAACTCTACTTTACGAGCGTTCTGCGTGGGACCCTTCCTCTCATAGACGGTCGTTGTGCCTGAAAGGTCGAAGTCCTTGCCGAACTTCTTGTTTAAAGCCTTAACGAACAGCTTTTTAGTGTGAATCTTTCCCATCTTATTTCACCACCATTTACTCTGGCCTGAATCCCCACTTGCTTCTGCGCTCCCACATGTGGTGCAGGGCGAGCAAGCCCTCGTCGAAAGTTCTCGATTCTGCGGTACAGGGTCCACCGAAGGAGATGTTGTCGCACCTGAAGATGGTGGTTCTCTTGGCCAGCTCGGCCTCGGTCATGGGTTTTCCGGAGTTGATCTTCTTGTCCAGGGGGATGCCGACCTGGTCCTTGGCGTAGTAGACGTTGCCGTCGGATCCGAGCTCAGTCCTCGCCAGCATGTCGAACATCATTCCGTCCTCGTCCAGCCTCAGGGAGTGGCCGTGGACGGTGCAGCCCCTCATCGTTGCGAGGGCTGGGTCGGTCATCTCGGAGTCCATCTGGACCTTGGTGTACTCCTCAATGTCTCTTTCTCTGGCCTCGATGATCTGTCGGCCGGACAGAGTTCCCGGGTCAACGCCTCTGCAGTTGATAGCTCCCCAGTAACTTCTCCAGTAGGGGATTGAGGGTGCGTTGTACATGGAGTCAGTAAACTGGGAGTACCTGATTCGGTCTCCAGCAGCTGCGCCGGGGGTGGGCGTTACAAGCTGCCTTATGGGGCAGTCGGGCTCGCCCATCTCAGCGATTGGGGGGTGGGTGCTGGGGTAGTCTGCACCAGGAGCCCTGTGGCCCATTATGGTTACGATGTCAGCGTCGGAGATATCTCTCAGCTTCTCCAGATCGCCAGACATGTGCTTACGTCTGTTTACACCTATAGACGTAGTGCCTGGATAATATTGGGGTTTGTATGCCATATCCTAAACCTCCTTGTGAAAATATCAGTCACCTCTCGAATCAGACAGCATGGCAAGATCTCGTTCCCTCTTGCCCTTCGGATCGACCAGCCCAAGTATCCGCTCGTCTTCGATCTCGCTTCCGTATTTTGCGTAGTCGGAGACGGTCGGCTTGGTGTGAAATAGCCGTTTACGCTTCATCTCGAAGGGGCAGGGCAACGTTCGCTCACACGCCGCCTTGACACCTTCTAGATACTCCTCGCTCTCAAGCTCAAGCCAGATCCTTCCTACTTTAACCCTCAGCTCAAGGGCCTGATCACCCAGCTTTAGGAGAAGATCCCGGTTCTCTTCTACCGGTAGTCCCTTGCCAGGACCATAAGGCACCGCCTTTGGAAGGTTCGGCCCCTGGATCATTATCCTGACGAGTCCGCCCTCTCGGTAGATCTCGCCGAGAAGGCACTCTGCCGTCTCCGGTTTGAGGAACTTCCGGGGGAATATCTCAATCTGGACTGGTTCCGTGTCTGATTTAGTGACCATGCATACTCAACCTATCTAAACAGCCTCCGCAACTGAGACGATAGGCTCGCGGAATTCCTTGATCTCTCCGTAAACGGCTCCAACCAGTCCGGAAGTCATCTCCGGAGTGAACATCTGAGTGCCCGCGTCAAGAGCAACTGCAGCGCACACGCAGGGGATGGCGAATCCTCGAGAGTGCCTCGTCACGACGTGGTTGCCGTTGAAGACGCCGGGTCCGCCGCCGCCGTAGATGGAGTGGCTGAAGAAGGAGAAACCGACAGCGGTTCCCATGACCTTGCCCCAGTCACAGCCGGGCAGAGCGGTCTCTTTCTCAATTATGTCGTTGAAGTAGAGCAGCGTTGAGGACACAGCCTGGGCGCCTCGAAGAGCACCGCAGTTGACCATTGTTGCTGCGAGAGTGCCTGCCGCGCAGTATGCGTTCCACTTGGAGACGTCCACTGCCTCGTACATGGTAAATCCGGAGGGTAACTTCTCGCCGGCCTTGATGACCTTGTCCTCGATGGCCCTCTCGACGACGTTTTGGACTACTGTTCCGATGGTTCCGGTCTTGCCGTTGGCCTTGACCAGGTCGTATACCATGTTATTGGCGTTCAGTCCCTGATAGGCGAGGCCGAGGAGCTGGTACCTCTCGAAGATGCCCATGGCGTTGCCCATCTCGAAGTTTCCGATCTGCTCGTAGATGGAGGAGAGGGCAGCGGCGTTCATGGCGTTCCTCTTGGTGATGGCAGCGACGTGGTTTGCCATGACGTTCCTCAGAGCGAAGCCGAGACCTTCATCGTTCTGGGGGATGTTGAGAACAGAGGCTATGTTTCCGCCGGACATGGGGACCGTCTGTGGGTACTGGCCCCAGACTGCGGCGTGTACCATGGGGGCGTCGTACATGGTGGCCTTGAACTGCCCTATGAGCGCCTCGGTGGTGGCGGCGGCGGCAGCGGTCATTCCGACGACGAACTCTGATGCAACGTCAACCCTGGCAGTGGGTACCTGGACCAGAAGCTGCTTTCCTCCTCCCAGGATCTGGACGTTGGTGTCGTCTCCCTCTTCGACCTGGAGCAGCTTCTTGATGCTGGCGGCGAGGGCGTTGGCGTTGGCAACGACGTCGTACTTGAGCTCGCGTCCCTTGATCTGCCTGCCCTGCCCTCCGACCTTTCCGGTCTTAAGAGCGTTCTCGACTCCCACCAGGTTGACCGCAACGGTTCGCTTGGTCAGGTTGATCAGCTTCTTCATCGCAGCGTTCTTGAGTGGGCTGACGGCGCTCAGGTCAACGTCACTCTTTAAAAGAACGCCACGGTCACTATAGAGGTCTATTTTGTCAGACACGTTCTTTTTCCTCCTTTACCTTTTAGCAGAAAACTGGACGAATGGGGGCTGCCGGAGCGAATGGTACGATATGCTGTCCAGCATTATCATACCCGGCAATGATCCTCTCTCCTACAGTCTCCCGCCTTATCATCCATGGTCATATCGCTACTTAAAGTTTTTGTGCGATGCATTTCATGACAATGCATTTATTCGAATATGTCGAAATATGGTGCCCAGAATGCAAGAACTCGTGAGAAAATGGCTGTGCGGACAAATAGAGCAAAATAATGATAATACATCTGGATAATGCGGTCTAAAAGAGGAAATTAATCAGTCCATAGGTCAAATGTTGCTCATATATTAATCATGCTGTATTCGATCAGAACCTCGAACATCAAGTTAAAATTTGGAAAATGAATACTGAGTGCATGTAATTGTGTTACGCGAGTTTGACAGTCTCGGACCGTTTGCACATAATATGTATTATCTGTAAACTGACGGTCGAAAGGTGCCGCGAGGAACGCGCAAAACCCGGAAGAAAAGAAAATGTGAAAACGGGCGGTGGAAACCGCCTGCCGCGCACGCATCTTCTGTGCGCCCTTCAGCACGATGACTGAAGTCTGCGATAAATACTTATATCATCTCCAGAACTGGCGGAGATCGGATGCATCTCATCATTGCGGAAAAGCACAACGTGGCCAAGCGGATCGCCCACATTCTCGCCAGCTCGAAGCCCAAGGTCAAAAGAGTCCACGGGATCGAGACTTTTCATTTCGACGACAAGGTGGTCATGGGCCTCTCCGGCCATATAGTCGGGGTGGACTACCCGCCCGGGTACAACAACTGGCAAAAGGTGGACTACAGAGACCTGATCCACGCCCAGGTGGTGACCAAGCCCACCCAGGCGAAGATAGTATCCACACTTCACGATCTCGGAAAGGATGCAGACCAGATCACCATAGCCACCGACTACGATCGGGAGGGAGAGCTGATCGGGGTGGAGGCGCTCCGGATAGCCGAAGAGGCGAACCCCGATATCAAAGCCGACCGGGTCAGGTTCAGCGCCATAACCAAGGGCGAGATCCTGGACGCCTTCGAATCTCCTGGAGAGGTTGACTATGATCTCGCCTCGTCCGGGGAGGCGAGGCAGGTTGTGGACCTGATCTGGGGAGCGGCCCTGACCAGGTTCATATCCATCACCGCTGGAAGGCTCGGGAAGGGGTTTCTATCGGTGGGAAGGGTCCAGTCACCGACCCTGGCCCTGATCGTCGATCGGGAGAAGGAGATCGAGGCCTTCAAGCCCCGGCCCTACTGGGAGATCTACGCCGATCTCGAAAAGGACCTCCGGGTCAAGCACGAAAAGGGCAGGATCTGGGAGGGAGACGAGGCAAGAGCGATATTTGACGGCCTCAGCGACGTCGCCCAGGTGATCTCCATAAAGGAGAAGACGAGGACCGACAGGCCACCGGCCCCCTTCGACACCACCGCCTTCATCAGCGCCGCAAGCGGCATCGGCTTTTCCGCAGCCAACGCCATGAGGATCGCAGAGTGGCTCTACATGAGCGGGTTCATAAGCTATCCCAGAACCGAAAACACGGTCTACCCGACCACCCTCGACCTGTTGGCCCTCGTCTCGATCTTCAAGAAGGGGCCATTCCGAGAGGACGCCGAGAGGGTGCTGAAAGGGCCGATGGTGCCGACCAGGGGAAAGAGGAGATCGACGGACCATCCGCCCATATACCCGACGGCCTCGGTCACCAAGAAGGATATGAAGAGCGACCAGTGGAAGATCTACGAGCTGGTAGTAAGGCGCTTTTTGGCCACCCTATCCGAGCCCTCCAGATGGATCGTCATGAACGTCAAGCTGGACATCGGTGGCGAGCCTTTCAAAGCGATGGGCGCTCGACAGATCGAGGCCGGATGGAGGGCCTGCTACCCCTACAGCAAGGCTGCCGAGCAGATCCTGCCCGAGCTCGTCGAGGGGGAAAAGCTGATGGTTCTCGGAAAAGACCTCGTCGACAAGGAGACTCAGCCACCCTCGAGATACGGTCAGGGCAGGCTCGTGAAGCTGATGGACGAGCTGGGCCTGGGGACGAAGTCGACGAGGCACGAGATAATAAGCAAGCTCTACGCGAGAGCCTACGTCCACGGAAACCCCATGAAGCCGACGAACACAGCTTATGCAGTGATCGAGGCCCTCGAACGCCACTCGCCCACCATCACCAAACCGGAGATGACCCGGACCCTGGAGGAGGGCATGACGAATATCGCCGAGCGTCGCATTGGAGAAGGAGAGGTGATCGAGGAGTCGAGGTCGATGCTGGACACCGTCTTCGACGATCTTCTCAAGCACAGAGAGGAGATAGAGACCTCCCTTCGAGAGGGGCTTCGGACCGACAAGATCGTGGGCAATTGTCCAAATTGCAAATCCGAGCTTATCATCAGGAGGGGACGGCGCGGCAGCAGGTTCATCGGATGTACGGGCTACCCCGACTGCACCTTCACGTTGCCCCTTCCAAAGTTCGGTATGATCATCGTCACCGACAAGGTATGCGAAGAGCACGGGATGTACCACATCCGCATAATCAACAAGGGCAAACGGCCCTGGGACCTGGGCTGCCCCAAATGCAACTTCGACCAGTGGCAGGCGAAGAAGGCCGAGGAGGCAAAGAAGAAGGCCGAGGTCGATGCTCTCGCCAAAATCCCGGGGATCGGCCCCAAGACTCTGGAGAAGCTCGGTGCTGCCGGGATCAAGACCGCCCTCGATCTCGCCGGAGCCGAGGTGGAGGATCTGGCCGAGAAGACAGGGCTCAACAAGAAGAAGATATCCTCCTGGCAAATTGTTGCCAAAACCCTGGCAGAAGAGGCGTCTAGCTGCTGAGTTTTGTTGAGTTTATTTGGGAAAATGGGCCTGGCCGGATTTGAACCGGCGACCGCTCGGTTATGAGCCGAGCGCTCTAACCGGACTAAGCTACAGGCCCAAGAAACGTTTTTTTAAGACGCCGCCAACAGGGCTCGAACCTGTGACGATCTGGTTAACAGCCAGACACTCTACCAACTGAGTTATGGCGGCTCGAACCCTGCCTTTTCAGGCAATCCATTTAAGCTTTTTGATCAGAAGGGTATATCATGCGCGTTCTGAAAAAGAGCCTGCGCGGCGAGGAGGGGGAGATTACCCTCGTGCCTGAGTCGATCGACGACCTCTGGCACCTCAAGTACCTGATAGCGCCCGGCGACCTCGTCTTCGCCCTCACCCACCGAAAGGCGTCAGCCTCCACCGATAAGCTCAGGCCCGAGAAGCTCGAACGAAGGCCCGTGAGGCTTGGTATAAGGGCGGAGTCGGTGGAGTTTCACACCCACTCCAACTGGCTCCGGGTCCACGGGGTGATCGAGGTGGGGCCAGACGTCGCCTCCTACCACACCCTGAACCTGGAGCCCGGGGCCGACGTCTCCATCGTCAAGAGGTGGCGGCCCGACGAATTTGCGCGGATCAAGGAGGCCGTGGCCGAGTCGAAACGGCCGAAGGTGGTGATCGCCCTGATCGAGGAGGGGGAGGCGGCGATAGGAGTCCTCCGGCAGTTCGGCGTCGAGACCGCCTCGGAGATCAAGATGGGGAGCGGCAAGGGCATGGGCGGCAAAGGAGGAGACCGCAGGTCCGAGTTTCTGGACGAGGCTGCAAAGGAGCTCAACAGGGTTGCCGTCTCCGGCTCGAAGGTGATCGTGGCAGGTCCCGGCTTCACCAAGGAGGATCTCAAAAAGAGGATCGACGCCACCTATCCCGACCTAGCCTCGAGGATCGTCCTGTACGATGCCACTACCATGGGAGTCTCGGGGTTCCAGGAGGTCCTCCGGCGGGGCGCCATCGACAAGATCCTGGAGGAGAGCAGGCTCGCCCTGGAGACGACCCTGATCGAGGACCTGCTCCGAGAGATCGCCACCGACGGCAGGGCAGCTTACGGTCCCGCCGAGGTGAGGGGGACCGCTGACCTTGGGGCCGTCGAGACGCTGATGGTCTCTGACGAGCTTGTTCGAAGGCCCGAGATGGACGACTTGATGAGGTCGGTATCGAACTCCCGAGGAAGGGTCGTGATCTTCAGCTCGGAGTTTGAGCCCGGAAAGAGGCTCTGTGCCCTGGGTGGGGTTGCGGCGATCCTCAGATACAAGATCAACCGTTGACAGGGTAGGTTCTTATATCCCATCAGATCCCGGTCGGTACGATGATCTCATGCGACAAGTGCTCGGGGCGGGCCGTGGTATTTCAGAAGTACTCGGGAAAGCACCTCTGCGCCCAGCACTTCGAGGAGGACGTCCACCGGAAGGTGAAGGAGGTCCTCCGGACCTACAGGATCTTCGGGAAACCCTGCAGGATAGCTGTGGCCATCTCCGGCGGAAAGGACAGCTCCTCCCTCCTCATGATCCTCCATTCCCTATTCTCCTACAGGGAGGACGTGGAGCTGGTCGCCCTCTCCATCGACGAGGGGATCGAAGGGTACAGGCCGAAGACGATCGAGGCCGCGGCTCTGGTTGCAAAGCGGCTCGGAATCGAGCACGTCGTCGAGAGGCTCGATGATAACTTCGGCGTCACCACAGACCTCATGGCCTCCCAGGACCATTCTCAGGGGCCCTGCAGCTTCTGCGGTGTCTTACGAAAGGGTCTCCTCAACAAAACGGCACGGGACCTGGGCGCCGACGCCGTCGCCACCGGCCACAACCTCGACGACGAGACCCAGACGGTGATGCTCAACTACCTGAAAGGGGACATCGACCGGCTCTACAGGCTCAGGCCGAAAAGGGCCCTCGAAGGCATGGTGCCGAGAATCAAGCCGCTCCACCGCGTTCCCGAGAAGGAGATGGGCCTCTACGCCATAACTCACGGAGTTCCCATTGACACCTCGGCCTGCCCCTACATATCGAGGGCGATGAGGCAGGAGGTGAAAGACCTCTTGAACGACCTTGAGGCGAAGCACCCGGGAACCAAGTACTCGATCATGAGGGGCTTTGACAGGATCCTCGCGCTCCAGCCCCCCGGCTCTTACGAGGTCATCCCATGCACGAGGTGCGGCGAGCCATCCAGCGACGGTATCTGCGCGAGCTGCAGGCTCCTGGACCGCGTCCGGGCGGAGCAAAGTCTTTAAATGTTGAGGATGGAACGGGATGAAACGGGCCTCGGTGGCTCAGCTGGCTAGAGCGAGTGACTTGTAATCACTAGGTCGCGTGTTCGAATCACGCCCGGGGCTTAAATCCAAAGTTCTATATATTCCGGAGGCAGAACGTGCGTCTGATATTCTTCCTGCTCTTCTCGATGGTGGCGGTGGCATCGGCAGCTTTCGACCCTCTTGCCCTCAACTTCACCGGCGGCCTGGACGAGCTGGAGTCGCTCCTGGCCGGAGAGGGAATCGGGGTTGTGAACCGCTCGGCTGGAGAGGGGATCTTCAACCAGACCAGATACCCAGTCGGGGCGGATCCGCCCTTCTACCATCTCATGAGAAACGAGAGCATGTTCCGCGATTTCGAAAACCTCACAGGCCCTGTGGACCCAATTCCCCTTCGCGTCAACGCCACGTGGAACGAGTCCTTCTTTGAGATGCTCATCAGAGACTGGTGGTGAGGTTTCTTGATTCGCCTTTGGACAAATCGTCGTCACGCCCTATCCAAACGGAACGATGGGAAAGGGGGCAAACCCCAGAGGAAAACTATAATCCCTTTCAGATCGAAACGGGAGGATCTATGAGGGACTTCGCCAAGGAGATCTTAGAGGTGCTGGAGGAGAACGCCAGGGCCACCCCAGGGGAGATCGCAACCCTGCTGGGCCGTTCAGAGGAGGAGGTCGCAGCAGAGATCAAGAGCCTGGAGGATATGGGGGTCATAAGGAAGTACATGACCATGATCAACTGGGAGAAGATCGATGACGGCTACGTCTACGCCATGATCGAGCTTAAGGTCTCTCTCCAGCGGGACAAGGGATACGACGCCATCGCCGAGAGGATCGCCCGGTTCTCCGAAGTCCAGTCTGTGAGGCTGATATCGGGCGACCACGACATATCCTTCACGGTCAAGGGCAGGTCGATGAAGAACGTCGCCTTCTTCGTCACCGAGAAGATCGCAACCCTCGAGGGGGTCGAGTCGACCTGCACCCATTTCGTCCTCAAAAGCTACAAGGAGCACGGGGTCATCCTCTACGACAGGGTCCAGCCCAAGCGACTGGTGGTCACCGCATGAATAATAGCGAGATCGGCGCGAAAAACAAGAAGCTAGTGATGGAGAAGCCCGCTCTATGGAGGCCGGAGTCCCACCTCTCAACGACGGTCAGGGATATGCCCCCTTCGGGGATCAGGAAGTTCTTCGACATCGTCGTGGGAATGGAGGACGTGATCAGCCTCGGTGTGGGCGAGCCGGACTTTCCAACCCCCTGGCACATCAGGGAGGCCTGCATCTACTCCCTTGAGTGCGGCCACACATCTTACACCTCAAACAAGGGCCTTCCTGAGCTGAGGGAGATCTTGGCGGAATCGACAGCGAAGGACCTGGCCCTCGACTACGATCCCGAAGAGGAGATTCTGATCACCACCGGCGTCTCCGAGGCCGTCGATCTCGCCTTCAGGGCGACGATCAACCCCGGAGACGAGGTGATCGTGCCCCAGCCCTGCTACGTCGCCTACGTCCCCGACGTCCTCCTCGCCGGAGGCGTTCCAAGGCCGGTCGCAACGAGGCTCTCCGAGGAGTTCAAGCTCCGGCCCGAGGACTTCGGAGACGCCATAAACGAGAGGACGAAGGCCCTGGTTTTGAGCTACCCCAACAACCCCACGGGGGCGATCATGACCCGCGAGGACCTGGAGGAGATCGCGGACTTGGTGGTGGAAAACGACCTTCTGGTGATCTCTGACGAGGTCTATGACAAGCTCACCTACGATGGAAAACACGCCAGCTTCGCCCAGCTGGAGGGGATGCAGGAGAGGACAGTCCTTTTGAACGGGATGTCCAAGTCCTGCGCCATGACCGGGTGGAGGGTGGGCTACGCCCTCGGAGACCCCGAGATCATAGGGGCCATGACCAAGGTCCACCAGTACACGATGCTCTGCGCCCCCACCATGGCCCAGGTGGCGGCGGTGGAGGCCCTCCACCGGGGAGAGGCGGAGGTGAAGGCCATGAAGCGGGAGTACGATCGGAGGAGGCGGCTCTTCGTCTCGGAGCTCGACAGGCTCGGCCTGCCCTGCTTCGAGCCGAAGGGCGCCTTTTACGCCTTCCCCTCCATCGAGGGGACGGGCCTTTCTTCTGAGGAGTTTGCAGAGAAGCTCTTAAAAGAGCAGAAGGTGGCGGCAGTCCCCGGAAACGTCTTCGGCGAGAGCGGCGAGGGGTTCCTGCGCTGCTCTTACGCCACATCGAGAGAGGAGATCCTGGAGGCGGTCGACAGGATCGAGCGGTTCCTGGCAGGCCTCGGATTGTGACCTGAAATCGGGTCAGAACAGGACAAAAGGGTTTAATACCTCCTTTTCGTCTCCGACCAGGATGCTCAAGTCCCGTCTGGTGGACGGAAAGAAGGTGGACAGATCCCTGGCCGGCCTCGCCCGCCTCGGTCTCTCCCCCAACGCCTGGACCGCCCTCGCCCTGGCGGTCGCCTTTGGGGGGTTTTTCGCCCTCTGGGGCCACAGGCTCCTTCTCGGTTTCCTTCTATTCCTCCTCTCGGGGGCCCTCGACATGGTGGACGGGGCCGTGGCGAGGACGACGGGCCAGACCTCGGCGGCCGGAGCCTTTCTGGACGGGGTTCTTGACAGGTACGTTGAAGCCCTCCTGATCCTCGGCCTCCTCTTTTATCTCGGCCCTGAAACCAGTTTTTTCATACCGATCAGCGCCTGGATTGCGATCCTCATCTTCGGGGCTGTGATGACCTCCTTCGTCCGGGCCTACGCCGACCACCGGGGTCTGGTCAAGGACCAGAAGGTTCTGGCAAAAGAGATGGGAGGACTTCTCGAGAGGGCTGAGAGGCTTCTCTTAATCTATGCGGGGATGATCGGAGCCATCCTCTTCGGTAACGGATGGCTGGTGGGAGCGATCGTCCTAGCGGCGATTCTATCAAACCTGACCGCCGTTCAGAGGATCCTTCTCGCGATCAAGTACGGCAGAAGGGCTTGAAACCGGAAAATGAAAACGTAGGAGAAAGAAATGGTCTGATCGTCGGCTTTTTCTCTCACCGTTCTCCCGATCACGACCTTTTGACCCAAGACCAGTAAACAGAACTCCACCTTTACGACCGTTGAAGGCGGGAGAGTGGGCCCGAACGTCGCTCAACGTTCGGGCTCCTTTCTGTTGAAATGGGCACAGCTTCGGCACGGATTTCGTGCTGCGGTGGAGGTCTGGATGATGCTGTCCGCGCGGCATTGCATGATACGATCATATTTAGTAATAAGCTTTTCGGTTTAATTGCTACAAGATTGCGGGCAGCGGTTCGAAAGCGCCCTGGCGAGGGGGGCTGGTCATATATCATCCCCTAAATAGACCGGCGCATGTCTATGTCCCCGGCGAAGTACGCTCTCGAAATTTGCGCCTTCTGCAAAGGCGCAGGCAAATCCGACGGAAGGCGCTGCCCCGCCTGCGATGACCGAGGAGAGGTGATGGTGGCCCAGCCCGCGAAACGGTGCGCCCTCTGCAACGGGACGGGAAGGCTCTGCATCAGGGGATGCCCTGCCTGCGGCGGGACCGGATGGACAGGGGTTCTGAGGGGATGACCTCCAAGGCTTATTCTATCGACAAAGTTTCGCGACAAAAATAATCGAGAGCTGCCCGGGAATCTCCCTCGCGGGCAGCTTCTGAGCGTTCAGTCCATGATGTCGGGACTTCCGGTGCAAGAGGACCTGCCCGAATAGAGCAGCGGACTGGAAGCGCTTCGGCAGTTGCGAGCGCTCTGAACATTGGGGTTGTCGCGGCAGAAGCCACTGGGCTCCATGATCGACGCAGACGATCCGGCCACCATCCCCGGCCGATAATCGCCCGGATGGAGCAGGTTCACGGCGTGGCCAAGTTCGTGGGCAAGATGGTAGTAGTTCACGTCGCCACAGGAGCCGCCCTCGCCGGCCGAACATCCCCAAAGCCCAGCAGGCATCGGGCAGGGCACAGCCAGCTGCTGATCGCAGGTCACGATCTTGGCAGAGGCGGTCCCGCTGCTCCAGCATGCTCCGCCACCGTCGAAGTAGGGGTCCCACCGCTCGACCACGAAGACCTCCACCGAGTCGGCTACGTCGACCTCCGCCCGGAGGGCCGCGGCCTCAGCCTCGCTGTTCAGCACCCGGTATGCGTTGTTGTTGACGTAGACGGGCGTCTTGGACCGGATCGCAATGCACCGGACGGTTCCGCACCGGTCCCAGATCTCCGCCGATCGGTCCAGAAGGGTGTTGTAGACAGTCCCCGTGGCCGAAGGGTCCGATGGCCCTGTCCCTATGAAGACCGGCTGGACCAGGAGGATCTCGGTGGGGCTTGTCTCCAGGTACCACCAGAGCTTGGTCAGATCGAGGTACACCACCATGTTCCGGAGAGATCCGACGACGGAGCGTTCAAGCTCCAGATGGATCTCGGCGTTCATGGTGATCTCCCCCTCGTCCGCCGCCTTAAGACCCTCGGGAAGACTTCCCTCTACTTTGCCTGCCATCGATTCGGTGTAGGAGAGGAAGAGGTCGCCCTCCTCGGACTTGCTGGGGATGTAGCCCTTGATCTCGTCGATCAGGGCGTAGTGGAGGGTCGACTGAAACTCGGTCGAGAACTGGCCCGTCCTTGAGTCGTAGGAGATCCTGTACTCCGGCTCTACCAGGTTGAGGCCGATGACCCCAGAGTCGCCCTTCTTTGTGGCAACCCCGCTCGATACCAGGTTGAGCCTGGTCAAAACCAGCTTCAGATCGCCCCGGTCGCCCGGCTCAGCCACGAAGGCGATCTCGCCCCTGAAGCTGGTCTGCTGCTCGCCCGCGTCGGTAACGACGACGCCTTTTACGTCCTCGAGGTTTCCGACGAGGTAGTAATTTTCTTCCTGCTCTTTTTCCGCTTCAGTCGGCTCTGTTGTACTGAGCTTCTTTTCGATCGATACTTCCAGGGGACTTCCCAGGAGGCTCGGGCTCTTTTCCATGACCAGACCGGCCCCAAGCCCCGTCCCCGATGTCACCACTAGGCCCACCGCCAAAGCGAGCCCCAACAGCAAGATTGTTCTCAAGATCGCTCACCAGCCAAAAGTATACCCGGTACTTTATGATCTCCATATCGTTTAAAATTATCCAGAATATGAGGTTTCAACCTTCTCGATACGGAGCTGCCAGGCCAGAGGTTCCGTCGGAGGTCACAACAAAACGTCGACGGAGGGGAGAGGCAATTTTGAAATATGTCGAGACACTAGGAAGACTCGGAGCATGAAGGCGACGCACCCAAAGAACCAGAGCCGTTCGATCTCAATCCGAAACGACCTGAGACCCGGCGACATCGGGCAGGCGGTCCATCTGCATGGGGTCGTTTATTCCGAGGAGCAGGGGTGGGACCACACCTTCGACGCCTACGTCGCAGGGCCCCTGGCCGAGTTCGTCAAGTCCAGCTCGCCTCGGGACCGGATCTGGATCGTCGAATTGGCAGAGGGAGCCGAGGAGAGAGGGGGGAAGGCAGGACGGATCGTCGGCTCCGTCGCCATCGTGAACTTCTCCGACGGGGAGGCTCAGCTCCGGTGGCTCCTTTTGGACCCGAGGGTGAGAGGGCTCGGCCTTGGTCGGAGGCTCGTGGAGGAGGCGCTGGTTTTCTCTCGATCTGTCGGGTACTCAGCCGTCTTCCTCTGGACGGTCCGGGGTCTTGAGGCCGCAACGAGCCTCTACGAATCTCTCGGCTTTGAGAAGACAGAGGAGAAGACCTCCGAGATTTGGGGGAGCATCGTCACTGAAGTCAGGTACGACCTCCAACTTTGAGATGTTGAGATCACAAGTTCAGACGGCGATACATTGGTCATCGGTTAAGGATTTTGAGCTACATAATCTAGCCGTTTTTCACACGAGTTATGCGTTACATAGACGAGATCCGATTTCAAGAAGGGCTTGCTGTACCCTTTTTGATCAGGCCAGTCTCATCGGACTTGCTACCGAGATCGCTGCCACATCGCGATTCTTGTCTTAACCGATGACCCATGGACGGCGATAGCGATTGTTGGGAGATGCTGATTGATGGGCAAGGAGATATTCGAGGCGATCCGAAAAAGGGTCGAAGAGGAGCCCTACGCAAAGAAGATGGGGCTTGTGCTGGTCGAGGTGGATAGCGGCTATTCTCTGGTGGAGATGGAGTTCACCGAGGATATGGAGAACGTCTTCGGGATGGCCCACGGTGGGGCCATATTTTCCCTGATCGACGAGGCCTTCGAGGTCGCCTCCAACTCCCACGGCACGGTCTCGGTGGCCCCCAGCATGAGCGTCACCTACGTCAGCTCTCCGAAGAAGGGCGACACCCTCCTGGCCGAGGGACGGGAGGTCAGCAGGTCCAACCGAGTTGCAACCTACAGCATCCAGGTCAAAACCGATAAGGGCGATCTCATCGCCATCTGCCAGGCTCTGGTCTACAGAAAGAGGGACCCATTGCCCTTTCTGCAAGGCAATCGTTGATCAAATCGAAGAGGCGAGTAAGGTCACAGTCACAAAACAATCTCGAATCGATCTTCGAATCGATCGCGGCGTAAAAGAGGCTGAAGATGCTCAGGCGAAAGGCCGTTTCAGATTTTGGAGATCAGGATCGAAGATCGGGACAGGAGAATCCGGACCTCTCTGCCTCGCCGTTATCCTTCTCTGGAGAAGTTGAATGCCTTCAGCCGTGAGAGCATTTTTTTCGCTCCAAAGGCGGCGGGGACGAGGGTCACGTTCGGTCTCCGACCGAACATCTCAACGTACTCTCTGGTGACGAAACCAAGACCGTTGAGGTCTCGGCCGTCGAAGCTGATCTCGAGGAAGATGTTCGAAGATACAAACTCGTCGAACTCGGAATCGTTCTCAGGCACCATCGCAAGAGGAAGATCCTGCCAAGCGAGCCAAGAATAACACTTCTGAAGTGCCCGGTCGTCCTCTCGACCTTCCGGCACGGGCCATCCCTGGGCGGTCCATCTGATCCTTCCAGCTATTTCAGCTATAATGCCCTTCCCATCGATCGTCAAATCTCCATTCATATCTTCACTCTTCACTCATAATCAAGTCACTTTCTAGCTAAATTTCTCTTTCACTTTGACGTTCTCACGCTCGTTCTATCTGCAATTCTTTCAACCTGGATCGGAGGGCTCTCATGCTCACCTTGTGGACCACCGATATGGCCACCAGATCTCCGTAGCCTTCTGCTGCATCTTTGAGCGTGCTGTCCAGATTCTGCCCCTCGATTGAGTTTTGGTTTTGTGTCTTGCTCATGTATATGTCTCCTTAATTTTAAATATCCTGTAAGTTTTGCGCGTATTCGTCCCTGCATTGCCCGATAGCCGCCACGCAAAAACAGCGAGAAAGTCAAAAGCCTGCGAAGCTAACGAATTCGCCCCAAACTCTGCACCCACTTCTCGCTTCTTCCGTCTTGCCACCAGCATATCGCAGATCGACAAACAGAAGATTCCCGTCCCGAGAAATCGAGCAGATCGGAGACGAGAGCGACAAACGATCTTTTAGTAAAGCAATCGAGCGCAGCGAAATCGCTGCGCAGACCGCCAACGACGTTTAAGGCAGATGATAATTTTAGACCTTGTGGGCTATTGCAAACCTTTGCATAACCTTGTCGACCATTATGGTGGACTTATCGCCAACACCGGTCTCTGGAACGAAGATGACAAAACCCTCAATTCTGGCGATGCCGTCTCCCTGCTTTGATATGTCCTCGATCTCAACGTCGTATTCCTTTCCAGTCTCGACTGGCGCAGAGGGACCAAACCCGCTGGCACCAAAAGAGCCTCTATTATTACCGTACAAACTTTGCACCATCCTTTGCGAAAAACCATAAAACAGAACAGCTTAACGCAGGGGGCTGGAAAGGTTTGTGACTATTTAAGCCTTTGCACATCTCCACAAAAACCATCCTTTGTTCTGCTCTCGACTATGAACGACCACGAATGAAGGGAATGGAGAGCGCGAAAGGTTCTGAAAAGCATCATATCTATCGATCTTGATCGAGCCGAAGTTCCACTTCATCTTTGGGCAGCCGGATCTCATCCTCCTCCGCAGTCTCTGTCACAGACTGCTCGACCAGTTTATTCAGCAGCTCTTCGGCCCTACGTTTCGAGATCGCCTCCTCAGCCAAGGCCAGGTTCACGAGAAGCTCAAACCGCATCGGCCACTCTGGTGGGATCTGGGCGCCGGGCTCGGTCTTGTGCCACCCTCGGGCCCTGAACTTCTTGAAGAGGCCCTCCGCCCTCTCTTCGGAGATTATCCCGAGATCCTTTGCCCGATAGATCCAGGCCTGCATGCTCATGCCGTACTTCTGTTTGAGGGCCAGAAGCTCAAAATCGCTGAGGTTTCGCCTCCCCCCTTCCCCCAGCTCCAGCTCGAAACGGGCCGCCTTTTCCGGAACGAGAAAAGCTCCGGCGAAGCGGTGGGCGGCCTTCTCGGCGTCCAGGTCTCCACCGGGCTCGATCATCAGGTGGCCGAGCTCGTGAGCGATGCTGAACCGCTGCCGGTCGCCGGGCAGATCACCTCTGGCCACCACGACCAGAGCTCTGACATCGTCCCCGGCATAGAAGGTGCAGGCATCAAACCCCACGCCATCTTCCAGGTCGATCACACCCACTTTGATGCCCCTGTCCTCCAGGAGGTGGACGAGGTTCTCTATCGGGTCCGACCCCAGGTCCCACGCTCGGCGCAGATCGAGGGCCGCCGCCTCGACATCCTCCATCGAAGAAACAGCCCTTGGAAATCCGGGAGGAAACTCGAACCCCAGCCCGCCCCCTTCAGGGCGGAGGATCCTTTCGATCTCGATGTACCTCTCCAGCCAGTCGGCGATCCCGGCGATG
>Ga0268279_1000903_pt1 | contig 17710 bp, 16 predicted proteins | sample saktaG_6_FD_190142 | JGI IMG/M metagenome (GOLD analysis project Ga0268279, IMG submission 190142) | Saline water microbial communities from Sakinaw Lake, British Columbia, Canada - sak_2010_1_5_80m | ecosystem: Environmental > Aquatic > Non-marine Saline and Alkaline > Saline ...
GGTTTCACCAACAGGACCCCACCAATTGTCTTTTTTTGGCAAAGCAAAAATTCTTCTCTTGGGAATACCAACCTTCTGCCAAACTTTCTCTGCTTCTTGATCATAAGGAGCATCAGCATCTCCCTTAAAAACAGTTACCGAAAGTCTCTCCTGCTTGAAACCCAGTTCTTTTGTCAAAAACTCCAGCGACCAGGGAATCATTTCTTTCTTAAAATAATCACCCAGAGACCAGTTGCCCAACATCTCAAAAAAAGTATTATGAAAAGTGTCGCCAACAGCATTTAGATCACCTGTTCTCAAGCAACGCTGACAGTTAATCAATCGCTTGCCCAAAGGATGAGGTTCACCCAAAAGATAAGGCGTAAGAGGATGCATACCAGCAGAAATAAAAAGAGCGCTCGGGTCATTTTCAGGAACTAAAGAAACATTAGGAATTTCTTTGTGTCCTAATTTCAGAAAAAATTTAATATATTTCTGCCGCAATTCCCGCGCCGTCATTTCAACCTAATTATAGCCAACTTAAGAAATACAAGCAAGAAGCGCACTTTGCTTGACAACATTTGTGCTTGATGTTCTAATTTAATTAATGGAAGACAAGGCTTCTTCTGAAAGCGAAAGACACCTGCGAGGTGGCGCGCCTACTGGCGACGACTCCTCGGAGGTGAAAGAGAAATCTAAAAATTGGTTAAAAATAATTATTCTTTTTTTAGTTAGCATTTTTCTTTTATTCGGAGTTTTTTATGCTGGCTATTGGCTTGGGAAAAGCGAAAAACTAAAAACGCAAAGCGAAAAACCACAACTTAAAGCGCAAAATTTAACCCCACCCCTAAAACAACCAAACCCTACTCCCACCCCCGACCCAACTGCTGATTGGAAGACATATAAAAATGAAAATTTCGGTTATATTATTAAATATCCGATTGCTTGGGGAACAAAACCATCAATTAAGCAAGGAGAAAAAAACGAGCCCATGGGATTACATGGAGCTAATTTAATAGGAAGAATAGAAACATTATACAAGGACTACCCAGACCAGTATGGACCGCCATTATTACAAATAGAGGCAATACCGAACCAAACATTGACCGATTTTGAGAATAAAAAAATTCATGTATGCACAGACTCTCAAATAGATACTATTGTCAACGATGCACCTGCAGCTGTTGGACATCGGATTTCCCTTGATGTAGAAGGGCAACATTACTCGGTTGGGCATTATTATTGTGCTTTGGTTTTTAACCAGAAATCTGCTTTTACTTATGAGCTTGTGTGGCACGAAGGTTCATTTAAAGATTCAGGTCTGTTTAATCAAATCCTCTCCACCTTTCAGTTTTTAGACTGATCTGCCTTTGGTGGACAAATTCCTTGACTGATTATTTTTGAAAATAGCGGTAAAAACACCTTGTAAGAAATCTTGTCATTGCGAGCAACAGCGAAGCAATCTATATTTCGAGATTGCTTCGTCGCTTCGCCGCACTCAGCGCGGCTTCGCTCCTCGCAATGACGAAAAAAGAAATACCTCGCAGGACGAAAAGTCCCGCGGGGACCTCGTCCCTTTGCGGGAGGAACTCTCGCAGTAAAAACTTTCTCTTGACAAAATTCTGATTTTCTGACATTGTTGAAAACATGAAAATCAAATTAAGAAAAACTCAAAATAGAAAAACCGTCAAAACTCTTTGGCAAAAATTAAGAGCTATTGGCAGAACTGGCCGGCAGGTCAATCTTTCTGTATTTATTGCCAAGGATCGCAAAAGAGAGTAAATGTCAGCTTATTTCTGCTAACCCCAAATGTCACGGAAAAATTAAAGACGGCTCGGTAGTTTCTCTAAAGACTTACTCGAGCTAATTTTAATTTTTTTGACAAATTATCGCAGGTGTCATAAAATGTCAAAGCTTTGCTTGACAAACATTCGTGCTTAATGTTCTAATTTAATTAATGGAAAACAAGGCTTCTTCTGAAAGCGAAAGACACCTGCGAGGTGGCGCGCCTACTGGCGACGACTCCTCGGAGGTGAAAGAGAAATCTAAAAATTGGTTAAAAATAATTATTCTTTTTTTAGTTAGCATTTTTCTTTTATTCGGAGTTTTTTATGCTGGCTATTGGCTTGGGAAAAGCGAAAAACTAAAAACGCAAAGCAAGCAAACTCAAAACTTAACCCCAACTCCAAAACAGCCGACTCCTACTCCCGACCCAACTGCGGATTGGAAGACATACCGGAATGAGAAACATAAATATGAAGTGAGATATCCTAAAGAGTGGAGTATGGGAGTAGGAGATTCCACAAGTAACGAGATTCATTGGGTCACTCCAAATAGAGGGTGGGAAGTACCATGGGTAATGGATATCTCTGTTCAAAATAGAAAGAATAAGTCTGTTTCAGAATGGATAGCAAGAGATCAATTTCCTTACGAGATCATCAAGACTATCAAAGTTGAAGGATACAGGGGTCTATTAGTCAGCGATCCAGTAACGATGGGCAACGCTTCACACGTCGCTTTCTTTCCCTCTAATGGATACATGTATTCCGTAGGGATATCTTCAGATCCTCCCGATCTAAAAGAAAATCCTGTAATATTACTAGAACTTATCCTCTCCACTTTCAAATTCCTTGACTGATAATTCTTGACAAAAAGATAATCTTTTGATAATCTTAAGATTATCATGAATATTATTTCAATGAAACAACTAAGAGAAGACTTTTCAAGCGTCAAACAACGACTGGAAGCCGGAGAAGAGTTGTTATTAGTTTATCGTTCTCAACCTTTAGCGGCAATTAAGCCCGTTAAAAAAAGAAAAAAGAAAACCCTTAAAAAGAAAGATTATACAAAGATTATTGAAAAATTGGCTGGCGGATTTAAATTGGGAGCAAATTTGACGCCAAAAAAACTAAACAAAATTTATGATAAGCAATATGAAGAAATGCTATCTGGATTCTAATGTTTTGATTAATTTTAAGAATGTCCAGTCGCCTTTTCATCAAGAAACAAAAAAACTGTTAACAAAATTAACGAATGCTTCTTGGAAGCTTTATATTTCTTCTCTGACTTTAGACGAGTTTTTATATCAATTACGACGGATTTTTCTTTATCAAAAGCAAAAAAATATTTTCCAAAAACTTTCTTTGGCTTTAAAATCAATTTTAGATTTGCCAAGATTAACCCTAATTAATCCTTCCGTTAGCAAAAAGAAACATTTGGAAATTGTTGAATATATGAAAGTTTATAATTTACGGCCAAGAGATGCTTACCATTTTTTAACGATGAAAGAAAATAAGATTAAACACTTATTTACATTTGATAAAGATTTTAAAAAGGTGATTAAGGCTGGAGAAATTGTAAGCTTGACAGAGATTTAAATTTTATGTTCTAATTTAGCCAAGTTTTTTACCTCTTTTGAAGAAGAAGCGGCGGCGAGACGACGGGACTTTTTCTTTTTTCTCTTCTTTCTCTTCTTTCTCTTCTTTCTTTTGCTCTTGCTCCTTCTTTTGCTCTTCTTTCTTTTCTTGCTTTTGCTCTTCTTCCTTTGGATATTTCTTCTTCTTTTTATCTCTTAAAAAATCTGAAATCCATTCTATAATCTTAAAACCGCCCTTGACCCCTTCAAAAAATTCAGAAAAATCAGCCACTGGCTTAGCAACGCTGCCACTAATAATCCCCGCATCATCTAAAATTTTATTAATTCTCTCCAAAGATTTCCTGAACTCCTTTAAAATATTAACCACTTGAATGCCAATAACAACCAAAAGGCCGGTAAGAATCATAATAACAACGATAAGAAGAAATTGGGCTACGTCAATCATTAATATAATCAGTATTTAGCATTTCACTTCTTTTGTCAACCCCCTCAAAAGACCGATATGGACTTTGAAGTAAAAGACGATATTGCCAAAAAAGATAACCAAAAAAAAGGAATAAAATCAAAATAAATAGAGAAATAAGAGTCAACTTTGACGTCCAATGAAAGCCCTCTGGTTGAGTGAAAGAAAAAACAAACTTATTTTTTTCTTTATAATCTCTACGGAAAATAGCCAAAAGACGTTCCTGTTTAAGACCCAAAATTAGAGCATAGTTTTTAATAAATCCCTGAATATAAGCAGCCGAAGGAAGATCTTGGTAGCGATTTTCTTCTAAAGCCAGAAGATGTTCTCTTCTAATTTTTGTTTTCTCCTCGATCTCTTTAAGAGTTAATTTTTTTTTCAAACGACTTTTCTTCAAAATCTCCCCAACCATGCGCACAGCTCAACCTCCTCGTTTCATTAAAAATTCTTCAGCATTTCTAACGAGAACTTCTCGGGGTTTACTACCTTCAGGCTGACCAACAATCCCTGCCGTCTGCAATTGATCTAAGATTCTCGCTGCTCGAGCATAACCAATAGAAAGACGGCGCTGTAAAAGAGAGGCAGAAGCGCGATCATAGCGGCAAATAACACGAACAGCATCTTCGAATAATTCATCCGTTTCTCCTTCTTTCTCTGTCATCGTACTTACCGTAGATTTGTATTTTGTAGTTATCTCTTCTGTATATTTAGGAGCCATTCCTGATTTCTTCAGGAAATTAATCAATCCCTGGATCTCTGGATCAGAAACGTAAGTTCCCTGAATCCGCGTCGGTTTTGCTTGGTTTGGAGGAATATAGAGCATATCTCCGCGGCCTAAAAGTTTTTCTGCACCAGCCGTATCGAGAATAACTCTTGAATCAACACCCGATGTAACATTAAAAGCAATACGACAGGGAATATTAGCTTTAATTAAACCAGTAAGAACATCAACTGAGGGCCTCTGAGTAGAAACAACCAAATGAATTCCTGTTGCCCGTGCCATTTGGGCAATCCTAGTAATAGTATCCTCAACTTCGGAAGGCGCAAAAAGAATAATATCGGCTAACTCGTCAATAACAATAACAATATAAGAAAGAGCCTGAAAGCCAGAAAGATCATTGTAGCCATCTATATTACGGGTTCCTGTTTGGGCAAAAAGTTTATATCTTCTCTCCATTTCAATAATTGACCATTTAAGAGCAGAAACAACTCTTTCCACCTCAGTTATAACTGGCGTAAGAAGATGAGGAATGCCGTTATATTGAACAAGCTCAACTCTTTTAGGATCAATAAGAATGAACTTCACCTCTTCGGGAGTAGCTTTGAAAAGAATGCTGGCAACAAAAGAATTTAAACAGCATGTTTTACCAGAACCTGTGGCTCCAGCAATCAAAACATGAGGCATTCTAGCTAAGTTGGCAATCAGCGGCTTGCCAGAAACATCTAACCCTAATGACACAGCTAGTTTATATTTAGTATTTTTCATCTCTTTAGAGACCAACATTTTTTTTAAGGGAACAAATTCTAAGGAACGATTAGGAATCTCTACTCCTACTAAAGAACGACCGGGAATTGGTGCTTCAATCCGAATTTGGCCAGTCGGAGCCGCTAAGGCCAAAGCTAAATCATCAGACAAGGCTGTAATTTTCGAAAGTCTTGTCCCCGGTTTAATCTCTAGGGCATATTGGGCAACAGCCGGACCGCAATTAACCTCCGATACTCTGGCTTGAATACCAAAAGATTCTAGTGTCTGTTGAATAATGTTTGTGTTTTGTTTTATATTTCCTCGATCGGCCTTTCCTCCAACCTCATCAGAAAGCAAGGAAAGAGGGGGATACTCCCAAACTTTTTTTTGGGCTCCAGGAACAGCAGATGTAGAAACAGAAGGCGTAGAAACAACACCCCTCCTTTTTAGCCTAGGTCTTTCCTCCTCTTTCTCTTCTTCTTTTACCCCATCTCTTACAGAAACTAAAGAAGGTTTTTTCTTAAAAACCTTGAAGATTCCAAGAATCGCCCCTTTTATCCGAGAGAAAACTTTAGCCAAAAAAAGAAAAACTTCTTCGAAAGATGTCTCAAATAAAACAACAAAACCGATGAAGCCGCATCCAAAAAGAATTAAAAAAGCACCAATATTTGTTATCAAAACAGCAATATTTTGGAAAATTTCCCTTCCTACTACTCCTAACTGAAAAAGAGCAATAAAAGAAAGAAATAAAAGAAAACTACCAACAAAAACATGAGGCCGGCAGATTTTCCAACTCAATTTCGTCAACATTAAACCACTGGAAAGAAAAAGAAACGGTAAAAACAACGTACCAAAACCAAAAAGCCTCTTACAAGAAATCTGAATGGACTGTAAAAATTTTCCTTGTTGAGAAAAAGAAAGAATAATCAAACCGCTAACAAAAAGCAAAAGAACACTGGCAATCGTATAAAGAGATTCTTTCTTAAGCTTTAATTTGAATGGTTCTTTTCGTCTACCTTTTCTTGAACGACCCATATCTCATCTCATTATATCGCGTTTGACGTGATTACGCCAAAACTGTCCGATCTTTCAGTTTAATTCTGGGACCGCGACTAATTTTATCTTTAAAAAGTAATAAAGTTTCGCCAGGTAAAAGCTCAAAAACTCGTTTACTACCGATTCCCATTTCTTGAGCAAGAAAGGAATAAGCGCGCATGTGTCGCGGACAGCCTCCAATAGGAATCAGAAATTTAGGTTTAACAAGAGCCATCAAAAGCTTAATATCCTCAGCAGAACCATGACCGGAAGTATGAAGACTCTCTTGAATTTCATAATAATGAACTCGGGCTCCTTTAACCGTCAACAAATCTACTAATTTATCTACTTTGTCTTTTGTGTTTGGTGGAGAAGGATCGGCAGAAAAAATAACTGTCGCTCCCTTTTTCAAAAAAATCTGGTATCGTCTTCCTAGAGCAATCCGCATTAATGTCGAATTACTCTGACCATAACTCCCAGCCACAAGATAAACAATCTTACTTTCGTCAGCCCCTATCTTCTTTCCTATTTTCTCTCCTGTTTTTATTTTTAAATATCCCAATTTCCTGGCAATTTCAACACTCTTTTCTATCGAACGACCTAAAATTACCACTTTCCGGTTCAAACGCCTAGCACTACTTATAATTTGCTTAATTCTGGAAATATTGGAGGAAAGAGTGGTGATAAAAATCTGATTTCTGGCTTTCTCCATAAGGCGGTATAAATTATCTTCTATACCCTTCTCTGTTTGGGTAAAACCTCTTTCGCAAGCCCCAAGACAATCAGAAAAAAGACCTAAAACTCCATCTCCTGCTAAATTAACACAACCTTCAAAATCAAAAACCCTACCGTCAACCGGAGTAAGATCGAATTTATAATCAGAAACATGGAAAATTTTCCCTACTGGTGTTTCAACACAAAAACCAAAAGGTTCTGGCACTGAATGATTAACAAGAAAGGGTGTGACCCTAAAATCACCCAAACGTATTTTCTCCCCAGGCTTTAAAGGATTTAAACTGAATTTCTTGTTAATTCCCATCTCCTTCAGTTTATCTTTGAGAAATTCTAAAACCAATCTTGAAGAAAAAACAGGAAAATTAAATTCTGAAAGTAAGTAAGGAATAGCGCCGTAATGGTCAAAATGAGCATGACTGACAATCACCCAAACATTTTTCTTTTTACCAATGGAACGTAAATAGGAAAAATCAGGTATTAAAAGCTTATCTTCTGTTTCTTCTTCGGGAAATCCTGCTCCACAGTCGACAATCAAAACATCCCTATCTGTTTCATAAACAAACATGTTTTTTGTCACCTCAGCAATGCCGCCAAAAGGAATAAATTTCAACATAATTCTAGTTATTTTTCATCTTATTAAGCTATAAACCCCCTTTTTTAGGATATAAATGACAGAGAATAAAGAATTATATCCTAACCATAAACCATTTACCATTTTGGTAAATATTCCTTAACGTTTTCAGCTGTAATATGAAAATAGTTCCCTTTTTTCTCAATAATCAATTTGGCAATCTTTCGACAAATCCTCTCTATTGTCCTCTCTACAGTCCTAATGCCGGCATCATAACCTAAGGGCCGAACTATCTTCGGCCAAACATTACTGTCAATCTTAAAATTTTCTTCTGAAAGACCGCATTCTTCTAAAGTTCTTGGCAAAACATAATCACGGCCAATGGCAATTTTCTCTTCATCTGTATAGGAGGGCATCTGAAGAGGCTCAAGTCTGTCTAAAACTGGAGTAGAAATATTGGTAGTATTGTTACAAGTAACAATAAAAAAAACCTCTGAAAGATCAAAAGGGTAATCAATAAAATAATCAGTAAAGGCAGCATTTTGCTCGGGATCCAAAAGTTCGATTAAAACTCCCATAATATCACTTTTTGCATTTTCTGCCACCCTATCAATTTCATCAAGAAGAATTACAGGATTTTTGGTTCCACAACGCTTAAGAGCTTTGATAACCTGGCCTGGCTCTGCTTCGGGATGAAGCCTTGACTGACCTCTTAAATCTAAAGCAGAACCCATGCCGCCAAAGGGAATTCGGACAAACTTCCGACCGATTGCCTCAGCAATAGAAAAACCTAATGTTGTTTTTCCAGTTCCAACTAAACCAACAAGACAAAGAATCGGAGCTCGCAAAACCCCCTTTCCTTTTTTTCTTTTTCTCAATTTTAAAACCGCCAAATATTCCAAGATTCTTTCCTTAACTCCTTCCAAGTCGTAGTGATTTTTATCTAGGACCTCCTTTGCTTTTCCTAAGTTTAAAATATCTTCGGATTTCTCAATCCAAGGCAGAACAGTTATCCACTCAATATAACGAGAAACACGCTCGTGTTCAAAAGAATATCCACCGAATTTAGCCATTCGGACAAGCCGTTCAATCATCTCTTCCGCTTTTTCCGTAAGACTAGGAGGTAGATTTGCTTTTTTAACTCTCTCTTTTAATTTTTTGATTTCAGCAAGAAGCAATTCTTCGGGCATTAAACTAGATTATAGCATGAAAAACTTAGCAACTTCTATTTCTATTGATGGCAGGGACGGGAAAATTTTGACCATCGATCCGATCAGCGAAACTGAGAATTAGACGAAGACGAAGTCTCTTCATCTAAAATCATTGATAAGTTCAGACGGCCGAAATCATCAATCTCAACTGCTTTCACCTTGACCTTGTCGCCAATCTTAACAATATCATTTGGGTCTTTAACAAATCTGCTGGCCATTTTAGAAACATGAACCAAGCCTTCCTTGCCAGGAAGAACTTCTACAAAAACACCAAAAGGCTGAATTCTCTTAACCTCTCCCTCAAAGACTTCACCCACCTTAACTTCCCTTGTTAAACCATTGATCCATTGACTGGCTTTATCAACCTGGTCTTGATCCTTCCCACAAATCGTCACCGTTCCATCATCATCTACATCAATGGCTGCGCCTGTCTCGCTGATAATCTTACGAATAACCCTTCCTCCTGGACCAATAACTTCACCTATTTTACCAACATCAACATTAACAATAACAATCTTGGGAGCATATTTTGAAACCTTTTCTCGAGGAGCTGGTAAAGCTTGAATTATCTTTTTCAAAATAAACAATCGCGCCTCACAAGCTCTATCGAAAGTTTCCTTAAGAATTTTCAAATTGACAAGACTCTTAACATCCATTTGAATAGCAGTAATCCCATCTTTTGTACCTGCTATTTTACAATCCATATCTCCACAACCATCCTCCAGACCAGCAATATCCGTCAAAATAACATACTCTTCGCTTTTCGCTTTTATCAATCCCATGGCAATTCCGGCTACTGGTTTTTTAATTGGCACACCAGCATCCATTAAAGATAAAGTGGAACCGCAAACCGCAGCCATTGAGCTAGAACCATTGGAAGAAAGAATCTCGGAAACCACTCTAATGGTGTAGGGGAACTTCTTTTCTATCGGAATTAGCGGTTCTAAAGCTTTCTCTGCCAAAGAACCATGACCAATTTCTCTTCTTGAAGGCCAACCAAAACGGCCTGTTTCACCAACAGAAAAAGGAGGCATATAGTAATGATGAATATATCTCTTTGTTTCCTCTCTTGTCATTGATTCAATCCACTGCTCTAGAGAAGGCGAACCAAGGGTAGTAATGGTTAAAGCTTGAGTTTTCCCTCTTTTAAACATTGCCGAACCATGGGTTCGCGGTAGGAGACCAACTTCAATCTCTATTGACCTTATCTCATTTGGCTTCCGACTGTCAGATCGTATTTTCTTATCTAAAATTTGCTTTCTCACCGCTTCTTTAAAAATATTATCAGCAATTCCAGAAGCACTTTTGGCAGCCAATTTTCCCACTAACATCGATCTAAACTGAGCAAAATTTAAAACTCCTTTCATTAAATCATCTAAGCAAGGTTTAATTTCCTTTTTCACTTTTTTAATCAATTCCGTATCAATTTGAACAGAAGCAACACTTTGTTTTTTCTTTCCCACTTTTTTTCGCAGCGTTTCGATTAATCGAACAAGTTTTTTTATTTCTTTCTGAGCAAAATCCAATCCTTTTAAAAACATCTCTTCTTTGATCTCTTCGCACTTTCCTTCTATCATCACCATATCATCCGCTGTTGCCGAAACAACCACATTCATTTCAGAAAGCTCAAGATCTCCATGGACTGGATTGACAAAAAAAGTACCCTTTTTACTGCCAAAACGAACGGCCCCCACTGGACCATTCCAGGGAATATCGGAAATAGAAAGAACGGCTGAAGCAGCAATAATACTAAGAATTTCAGGGTCATTTTCTCCATCAACAGAAAGAACAGTCACCGCCAGTTGAACTTCATTCTTATAATCTTTAGGAAATAAAGGGCGGATACTGCGATCAATCAAACGAGCAGTTAAAATAGCTTCATCAGACGACCGACCCTCTCTCTTAATCCATCGACTCCCTTTAATTTTTCCTCCAGCATAAAACTTCTCTAGGTATTCTACATAAAGAGGAAAATAATCAATTTCCTCTCTCGGTTTTGAAGAAACAATAGTTGCCAAAACAACGGTGCCGCCATAACGACAAATAACAGCAGCGTTCGCTTGTTCAGCGAAACGACCAACTTCTAAAATCAATTCGCGGCCGCCAATCTTTATCTCTACTTTATTTAGTTTCTGATTACTCACTTTTTCAATTTTAATTTTTTAATAATCGCTTGATATCTTTTTTTACTCTTTTCTGAAATATATTTTAACAACCTTCTACGCTTGCTCACCATCGACAAAAGACCTCTTCTAGAATGAATATCCTTCTTATGCTCTTTTAAATGCTCAATCAATTTTTTAATCTGAGAAGTCAATAGAGCAATTTGAACCTCTGGTGAACCCGTATCTCCCTTTTTAACGGAAAATTTTTTAATAACTTTTTGTTTTTCTGAAAATATTAAGGCCATAACAAATCCATTATACTCTCAAAGAACGATATTCGTCAAACTCGGGTTTTTCCTTTATAAATTTTGGGAGCCAGCCAATCAGAAGAGGAAGGAACTTGTTCCTTTTTTTCTTCTAACGATTTTTTTTCCTGATTATCGGCAGGCGAGTCAGCAGACAAATTTCCTATTTGTCTCGCACCTGCTCGAAGACAATGAGCAGCTGATTCAAAAATATCAGCTGAAGTATTTGGAGAATGAAAATTATTAGTGGCTGACTTGAGGCCAATCAGAAGATTAGTAGCAATATCCTGATCAAAAGGAAGATTAAGATTCTTTAAAAGCGAAACAATAATCTCACTATATGAAGATGTCTGAGGATTAAAAATGTTTATCTTGCCAAATTGAGTATTTTGCGAATGATAATCAATGTTAACCACCTGATTTTCGCTGTAAAGATTCTTCTCTCTTTCATAAAAATCGCCTAGATCCTCAAGACTTTGAGCACCAACAACAAAAATCAACTCACCCTCTGCCCCAGAATAGTTATAACTAATACTCTTTGTGTCTAAAGGAGGAAAACCACTTTTAGGTTGAATAACAAGATTAAACTTATCACCTTCAACATTGTAACTAACTTTTTCGATAGAATCCTTGACATAATCAAAAGAAATAATCAGGCTTTTTCTATCAATCTTATTTGTCATCTTGTCAACACCAACAAGCTGCGAAAACTCCACCGTCATTTGTTGAACACAAGCAATCGTAACATTTTTATCTGTTTTTTTTAAAGATAGATATAGCGATAAAGAGGCTGCTATTTTATCCAAGCTTGGACCTTGAGGAATAATAATAAGGACCCTCTGAACAGGACTAAGAGCTCGCTGGAGTGTTTGAAAATCAATTTTATTGTTCATTTTTTTTCTTATGGGATATTATAACATCACCTATTTTAAAGTCAAGAAGAGAAGTAAAAACCACCCCAAACTCATCTCCTTTTTTAACCTCAACAATAGCCTCTTTTTTACATTTCATTGACTTAATTTTCATCTTCCCTAAAAAATTTTCTCCCCTTTTAAGACACAAATGATCGTCTTTATTAATTTTTCCCTCTTTCATCTGACAGCCAGCAATCTTCTCTTTTTTATTTTCAAACTCAGCAATAATTACTGCTTTTCCCAAAATCTCATCGCTGACTTCTGGTTTCATAATTTGTTTTTTAATATCATCAAAAAGTTGATAAATAATATTATATGATTTTATTTTTACCTTTTCTGTTTTTGCTAACTTTGCCACTAAAGAAGGAATTCGAACATTAAACCCTATAACATCAGAACCTGTTGTTGCCGCTAACAGAACATCGGATTCATTAACATTACCAACGGACTGAAAAATAACCTTAATTTCTTTAGGTAAACCACCAATAACCGCCTCGAGAGTTCCCTGAGTATCCGATTTGAGAATTATTTTTAATTTTTTTTCCGTGCCTTCTTCTGTTGAAGTCATTACTTTTCTTTCTTTCCCTAACTCCTGAGTTCTGGATTCTTTATTTGCTCTTACTACCGCACTTCCTATTCTCGGTACATTTTTGAATCCTAAAACCTCAACTGGTTTACTTGGACCTGCTATCTTTATTCTGTGTTTATTCTCGTCGAACATAGCTTTAACTTTACCCATACTTCCTTCGGCTTTAACTTCCTCACCAGTTCTCAGAACGCCGTTTTTAACAAGAATTGTCACTAAAGGACCCTGACGACTATCAAGAAATGACTCAATAATCACTGCTTCAAAGAGATCGCTAGAATCCGCTTTCAGCTCCTCCATTTCCGCCAAAAGAAGAATCATTTCTAAAAGTTCATCAATTCCCTGGCCGGTCTTAGCAGAAACTTCGACACAAACAACATCGCCGCCAAAACCTTCAACTAAAACCCCCTCCTTTTGCAATTGTTCTTTAACCTTCTTCGTGTTAACTTGAGGAAGATCTATTTTGTTGATTGCCACCAGAAAAGAAACATTAGCTTTCCTGATATGCTCCAAAGACTCCCTTGTTTGAGGCATGACCCCGTCATCAGCAGCAACAACCAAAACAACAAAATCAGTTATCTCGGCTCCACGGGAACGCATTTTGGAAAAAGCAATATGGCCAGGAGTATCAATAAAAGTAATCTGCTTTCCTTTATATTCTACTTGATAGGCACCAATGTGCTGAGTAATGCCTCCAGTCTCTTTTTTTGTCAAATCCCGCTTTCTAATCTTTGAAAGCAAACTAGTCTTTCCATGATCAATATGGCCAAGAACGGCCACCACCGGCGGCCTGTCTGCCGGAGAGGCAGATCTTGACTGAAAATTGTCTTTTACTTTCTTTACCATAAATTTTTACCTCCTTAAAAAAAATCATCGCTTTCATTTTTTAAAGAGTTCTTTTATTTCCTCGATAGATTTAGAACCTAAACCTTTAATCTTCGACAGCTCTCCTTGCTTCTCTTCTAACTCTTCGGCTTTGGTGATACCAGCTTTAATCAAAAGATTGCGGACTTTCTTTTTGAGCCCAAGTTTATCCAACTCGCTTTCTTTTTCTATTACTCTCTGCTTTCCACTCTTAATGTCAATCTTCCAGCCGGTTAATTTTGCCGCTAACCTCACATTTTGTCCATCCTTACCAATTGCTAAAGAAAGTTGATCTTCAGAAATGGTCACCAAGGCAACCTTTTTCTTTTCATTAAGCTGAACCTTGATATTTTCAGCCGGGGATAGAGCGGCAGCAATAAATTTTGCCGGATCTTCATTCCACTGAATAATATCAATCTTTTCGCCATTAAGTTCATTAATTACTGCCTGTACCCTAACACCTTTCTGACCAACACAAGAACCAACTGGATCAACACCATCCTTATCAGAAAAAACGGCTACCTTTGAACGATTACCGGCTTCTCTAGCAATGACCTTTATCTCCGCCGCACCGGAAGCAACCTCAGGAACTTCACGACGAAAAAGACTTTCGACTAACCCTTTATGAGATCGAGAAACGATAACCTGTTCTCCTTTTTTTGTTTCTTGAATATCGAGAATATAGACAGTCAAACGTTGATTAAGACGATAATCATCATTTTTTACCTGTTCAGAGAGAGGCATTAATCCCTGATCGCGACCAATATCACAAATGATATTTGGCCCATCAAAACGAAGAATCCTGACATTAACTAAGGTCCCAATTCTCTTCTTATACTCATTAATAATGGCCGCCTTTTCTGCCTCACGAATTTTCTGTAAGATTACTTGTCTTGCGGTTTGAGCAGCAATACGACCAAAATCAGGAGGAGTAATTTCCTTTTTTTCCTTTGGTTTATCTTGAGGATGTCCTAAAATTTTTGTCGCTCCAGTCTCTGGATCAAGATCAACAAAATACTCAAATTCCTCTTCTAAGCCAAAATCTTTTTTATAAGCGGCCAAAATAGCAATCTTAATTGAATCTAAGACAGCCTTTAGCTCTATTCCCCTCTCAGCACAAATTTGATTGAGGGCTCTGGCAAATTCTGTTCTTGCTTTAATAACTGGCATAATTTTTTAAAATTAAAGGTGGGTCTCCCCACCTCCTCTTTAAATTCCCTTCTTGATACTAACAAAAAATTAGAAATTAGTCAATGATTATGTTAAGCTTTTTTTAAAGATGCGCTCATTAAGAAAAATTCAAGTCAAGCCAGGACAAAGAATCCTTTTGCGAAGCGACTTTGATGTTCCTTTAAAAACCCCCGAAGTATTTGACGAATTTCGCTTAAAAGCGGCTTTACCAACAATCAAATTCCTTCTTAAAAAAAAAGTCAGGTTGATTATTATTTCCCATCTTGGCCGACCAGGAGGTAAAATAGTAGAAAAGCTCCGTTTCGACCCAGTGGCGCGATTGCTTAGCAAAAATCTTGGAGTAAAAGTCATTAAGCTTAATAAAATTGCTCATTGCAGTCTCAAACCAGGTCAAATTCTCCTTTTAGAAAATTTACGATTTTATCAATCTGAAGAAAAAAATAATCCTAATTTTGCTAAAAAACTTGCTTCTTTGGCAGAAATTTTTGTCAATGATGCTTTTGCCGTTTGTCACCGGAATCATTCCTCAATCGTTGGCATTCCTCAATATCTCCCCTCTTTCGCTGGCCTGAGGTTGGAAAAAGAGGTTAAGAGTCTAAAAAAAGCTTTAAAGGCAAAAAAAGACCTCGTAGTCATTTTGGGAGGAGCCAAAACAGAAACTAAAATTCCTGTTATCAGAAGTCTGATCGAACTTGGCGCAGTGGTTCTTCTGGGTGGCATCGTCGCTAATACATTCTTAGCCGCTTTTTTGGGAGAAGATAAAGTTGATGGCTCTTCTGTTGACAAAAAAAGACTCTGCTTAGCCAAGGAGTTTCTAGCAAAATTTGATTCGCCTGTTTCTTTTGCCCAGATTCCCGGGCAGACAACCAGAATCTGGCTTCCTTTAGATATTGTTATCGGCTTTCCTATCAAGGAAGTTTCCTTTTTTCCAAATGGAGAATCTGTCCCTGAAGGAAAAGCAGTTTTTGATATTGGCCAAAGAACAATCAAAGAATACACTGGCCTCCTCCGCTTCGCCAAAGCTATTATCATCAATGGTCCTCTAGGAAAAATCGAAGAGGAAAAATTTAGTCAAGGAACAAAAAAGGTCCTCCAGGCTGCAGCAGATTCTCCTGCTTTTTCCATTGTTGGCGGTGGAGAAACAATCGCTGCTCTTGAAAAATACAAACTTTCAGATAAAATAGATCTAGTATCCACTGGTGGTGGCGCGATGCTGGAATTTATCAGCAAAGGATCATTACCGGGAATTGAGGCATTAGAAAAATGATTAAATTAGCGATTAACGGATTCGGTCGTATAGGCAGGCTTGCTTTCAGAATTGCTCTAGAATATCCTGATCAAATTCGGGTAGTAGCGATTAATACTTCAGGAAAAATGGATGTTGCTGGATGGGCTCATCTTTTAAAATATGATACTGCTTATGGAAAATATGAAAAGGAAATCAAAGTAGAAAAAGAAGGCTTTACTATTGAAAATGTCCACTATCCTATTTTTAGTGAAAGAAATCCAGCAAAACTTCCTTGGAAAAAATATAATGTTGATATTGTTTTAGAATCAACAGGTGTTTTTAGAGATTATGAAAATGCTAGTCAGCATTTGAAAGCCGGCGCCAAAAAAGTCCTCATTTCTGCACCGGCCAAAAGCGATAATATCCCTACTTATTTGATGGGTGTAAATTTAACAAAATATCAAGGTGAGAAAATCATTGACGGTGCTTCCTGCACTACCAACGCTGCCGCTCCAGTTTTGAAAGTCGTTTTAGATAATTTTGGCATTAAAAATGCTTTCTTAACTACTATCCATGCTTATACTGGTGACCAAAGACTTCAAGATGGATCGCATCAAGATTTACGCCGAGCTCGAGCCGCTAGTGAAAATATCATCCCCACCTCAACTGGAGCAAGCAAGGCCACTATTAAAACTATCCCTGAGTTGGCTGGCAAGCTCGAAGGCTTAGCCATCCGCGTACCTACCCTTGTTGGCTCCCTTATAGATCTAGTGGTGACTTTAGAGAAAAACGTCAATGCTGATGAAATTAATCAAGCCTTTATTAAAGCAGGTAGTTCAAATCTAAAAGGAATTTTAGGAACAACAAATGAACCTTTAGTCTCTTCAGATATTATTGGCAGTTCTTATTCCGCCGTCGTTGATCTTTCTTTGACAAAAGTTATTAATGGTAATTTGGCCAAAATTATTGCCTGGTATGACAATGAATGGATGGCAAGCAAAAGATTAATCGAAACAGCAATTTACATCGGAGAAAGGAGATGAAAAAATGTTTGATTTAACAAATAAAAAAGCCTTCGTCACTGGTGCTTCGAGAGGAATTGGTAAAGGCATTGCTTTGGCCTTGGCAGTCCAAGGGGCAGATGTGGCGATTAATTATCGTTCAAACTCAGCTGAAGCCCAAACGGTCGTGGAGGAAATTAAGAAAATGGGTCGAGATGCGTTTAGCGTCCAAGCTGATGTTTCTAATTCTGAACAAGTGAAAAAAATGTTTGAGGAGATAAAGCAAAAATGGAGCCGATTGGATATCTTAGTTAATAATGCCGGCATTCTCTCTTTTGCTCCTTTTGAAGAAATTAGTGAAAAACAATGGGATGAAATTATTGATGTTAATCTCAAGGGTCAGTTTCTCTGCAGTCAACAAGCAGTCAAATTAATGAGAAAAGGCAGTAAAATTATCAACATCGCTTCCATTGCTTCCGGCGGTGTCGGCGTTGGTTTTGCTAATACTGCCCATTATACTGCCTCAAAAGGAGGCATCGTCGCTTTAACTGAAAATATGGCCCTGGATTTAGCCAATAAAGGGATTAATGTTAACGCTATTGCTCCGGGAATCATCGAAACGGACATGACAAAAGATATGCTGACTGACGATAAGTCAAAACAGGGATTAATGGCCAGAAT
>Ga0268279_1000910_pt1 | contig 17650 bp, 22 predicted proteins | sample saktaG_6_FD_190142 | JGI IMG/M metagenome (GOLD analysis project Ga0268279, IMG submission 190142) | Saline water microbial communities from Sakinaw Lake, British Columbia, Canada - sak_2010_1_5_80m | ecosystem: Environmental > Aquatic > Non-marine Saline and Alkaline > Saline ...
CCAAAGTTTCATTTAAACATTCAATTGCTTCTTTTGCTTTCTTCTGTATAAGAAAATCAATTAGCTGGCTTACTGATTGAAAATCAATTAATCCAAGCAGATTATTAACGTCATCTTTGCTTATCTTCTCTTTCCCCAATACTGCTCCGTATCCAAGAATCTGATCAAACATACTTTCTGCATCTCTGATAGAACCTCCTGCATTTGCAGCAATTAACTCTAAAGCAGATTCTTCAATTTTTACTTTTTCATTCTTACATATTATGTTCAACTTTTCAATAATCTCTTTCATGTTCAGTATTTTAAAATCAAATCTCTGGCATCTTGAAATAATAGTAGGAATCATCTTATTGCTCTCTGTTGTAGCTAAAACGAAAATAACATGAGAGGGAGGCTCTTCTAAGGTCTTTAAAAGAGCATTGGCTGCATCCTTTGAAAGCTGGTGACATTCGTCAATAATAATTACTTTGTATTTGAACTTTGTTGGAGCAAATTCTATTCCTTCTTTTAAAGATCTCACATCATCAATACCCCTATTAGAAGCAGCATCAATCTCAATCAGATCAATGGCTTTCCCTTTATTTATCTCCAAGCAAGAAAAGCATTCATTACAAGGTTCGTAATCCCCTTTTTTTCTGTTTTCACAATTAACTGCCTTTGCCAAAAGCCGAGCTAAGGTTGTCTTCCCTGAACCGCGAGGCCCTGTAAACAAATATGCATGGGAAACCGTTTCACTGGATATTTCATTAGTCAAAGCCTTGATAATATGCTCCTGGCCAATCATCTCTGAAAACAACTTTGGCCTGTATTTTCTGTATAAAACGAGATTAGTCATGTTTTACTTTAAAAACCCATAATTTGTATCCTAAAAAGTTCCAAACCATTGAAATGAAAGTGGCTATCATTTTCATAACATTTGTCCAAGCTGCCGGAGAAAGACCAAATAACGGAGATATCAAACTTGTTCCAATTACAATAATACCCGTGTTTATTACTATGCCTATTCCGGCAATTATTAAAAACTGGGTAAACTCCTTACCAGTAGCAGATTCTTTCTTTCCAAAAGTCCAAACCCTGTTCCAAAAATATGAATTAGTGGTAGCACATATAAAAGAAGCAGCATTTAAAGGAGCGATAGCCATCCCTCCCGTAATTCCTGTAATCCAGATTAAAAGATTTAAAACTCCAAAATCAATAAAAGTATTCAAAACTCCTATTTCTCCAAATCTGACAATTTGACGAAAGATTTTAAATATCTTTGCAAGAAGCTCTCCTATAACCACACCGAATAAAAAGATTAAAGGAAGTGCAATAAATAGAATCCAAGAAAAGCTGGAATAAGATTCAGCCAAAGACCTTATTTCTTCAATATAAGGATTCTTGATAACAAAGAACAAAAACAGAGCCGATACTTCTCCTAAAATTAAACTATATAATATATTGCGTTTTGAAGAATTCATATTTATATAAAAGCATAAAAATTAAACAATTAAAAGACCTTTATTATTTTAAACGTTTCCGGATCAATTTTTATCTTATCCCCTTTTTTAATTTCTCCTCCTAAAAGAGCTTTAGCTAAAACGTCTTCCACTTTGTTTTGGATTACTCTTTTCATTTCTCTTGCCCCAAATTGAGGATTATAGCTCAATTCCGCTATCCTCTCCTTTAATGGATCAGTAATCACAAACTCAATATTCTTTTTAAAAAGATTTTTCTTCAATTTGTTGAATTGGAGTTCAGCTATTCCTAAAAGATTTTCCTTGCTTAAAGGGTTAAAAATAACAACGCCGTCAAACCTATTAACGAATTCAGGCCTGAAAATCCCTGTTTGAAATAAGTGATCCAATATCCTTGTTTTAAGAGAAGACCATTCTATTTTCTCTTTAATCGCATCTAGAATCATTTGATATCCGGCATTGGAAGTAGCAATAATAATAGTATTTTTAAGATCAACTTTTCTTCCAAATCCGTCTCTAAAGGTTCCCTCATCCAATATCTGCAGAAAAAGATTTAATACGTCAGGATGAGCTTTTTCTATTTCATCAAGCAAGATAAGGGAAAAAGGATTCTCTCTTGTTTTAACACTTAAAAGTCCTTGAATATCAAGAGATCCAATCAATCTAGAAAGATCTTTTGTCTGTTGAAATTCCGACATGTCAAATCTAATCATTTTATCTTCTGAACCAAAATATATTTCAGCTAAAGCTTTTGACGTTTCGGTCTTCCCAACTCCAGTCGGACCCAGGAACAGGAATGTTCCCATTGGCTTCACTTCCTGCCTGATCCCGCTTCTTGCTCTCCTCAAAGCTGCAGAGATTTCGCTTACAGCAAGGTTCTGATTAATAATTCTTTGATGGATAAGGTTTTCCAAATCAAGCAAAATCTCTTTTTCCTTAATCTCAATTCTTCCTACTGGAATTTTTGTCTTTTCGGAAACAATTTGAGCTATTTGTTCCTTCCTTAACATTTTTTCTTTTGTCCTGGAAAGAAGTATTATTGCTTCTTCTAATATGTCCTGTGATTTTTTAGGAAAAGGAAGATTGGAAAGATAACGCTCGCAGTAATCTACTATGTCACGCAAAGCAGGATAAGAGATGAATTTCTTGTACTTCTTTTCTAAAAAAGGAACCGAATCTTCTAGAGCGGTTAAAGCCTCTTCTGAAGAGATTTCTGAAAGTTCAACTTTTCCGAATAAGTTAAGAATAGCCGGTTTCTTCTCAATACTATCATGCAAGCCGCTATAGTTCGTAATTCCTATTACCTGGAACTGCGGCAAATGCAGATAAGACAAGATTATTCCTGAAATATCTATTGTTCCTGCTTTTTCTTCTGACCCGAGATAGTCGTGGATCTCCGGGATAACCAAGATAACATTCCCGGCAGAAACTGCTTCGCTAAAAATACGACTTAAAACAGCTTCCACTTCTTCAATGTCTTTAATCTCTGAAACCAGTGAAGAGAGATCAAGCTCCATCACTCTTTTGTAATTCAAACTTGGAAAAGACTCTCCGAAAAAACTCTTTTGGGCAAACTGCATAACCGCGTTCTTTCTTCCCGTACCTGGCCTTCCGACCAATAAAACATTATTAATCTCTCCTTTGAATAAAATTCTTTCAATTTTCCTAACTTCATCCTGATGTCCCGTAAAGGCGTTAAATATTCTCTTTTTAAAAAATCTGGACCAGCCAATTGAATATCGATCCATGTTAATAGTATATCCAGAAGCCCAATCCCTGGCCAAGCTTCCTTTTTTAAGCAAATTCTTGTATTCCCACCATCTTTTCTCTTCTTCAATTTGCTTCTTAAGCGAAGTAAGCCATAATGTTAAATTTCTGATATCCTTGGCATTAAGATCTGCTCTAATTAAGATTTCCTTAAAAACGGGGTCAAATTTGGCTAAAGACGAAAGAATGTCTCCTATTTCAATTTTCTGCTTTTCTTTTGGAAAATCTTCTATAACTTTTTGGAGATCTTCAGAAAAGACCGGCTTTTTTTTCTCTTTACCCCTCATCTCTTTGATTATTTTTCCAACCTCCTTAATCGTATTTTTGTAGCTTATCAATGCTCTGGTAAAAATAAATCCTAAATCGGGGTTTTCCTTTAAGACAAAATAGAATAATATGGTTGAGTTTATATGTGAAAGCTTTTCTCTCCTGGCAAACCTGATTGAGCTTAAGACAGCACTAGCTGAAGAAAAGCTTAATTTTTCAGCTAGATTAGAACTTCCCTTGATCCTTTTATCTAATCTAATTATTCTTTCGTTAAAAAAAGAATTTACTATTCTAAAAAAAACAAATAACACAAAAAGCAAAAGGGAAAATCCAAACAAACGGGAGAGCGAGCTTTTATCCAGTCCAGAACTAAGAAATCCTATTAGAAACAAAGCAAAAAATATAAAAAAAAGAATAAGAAAAAGATATTTTAAGAAATGAGCTCCCTTTAGAAACGGATGCTTGCTCCACTTAATGTTTTGAAAAATTGCTGTGTTTTCTAAATCAAAATCAATCATAGTTAAAATATAAGTCTTAATCCAAAAAGAAAAACAATAATTAAAATTACTGGTAAAAATATCCAAGATACTATCGCTACTATTCCTAACAAAAACACAAGAAGCTCAAAAATAGCTCCTATTATTATCAGAAAAAACCTGACAATTGAGCCCATTACTCTTGAAAGAAGATTAGAAGTAAAAACCTGAAAATATCTCCCAATATCAAGACCTCTTCCGTAAGACCATTGATATTTGCGCCATGGAGAAAAGAATGTTTTTAATAAAAATCCAGTTGAGAAATAAGCTAAATTAAACTTTAAAAAGTTTTTCCAGACTTGGATAATCGCTCTTGTCCGCTCAAAATAGTACCAAGAAATAAAGTTTAGGAAGATACTTCTGCTCATTTATTTATTATACCACAGGTGCTTGTGTGGGCAATGCAGGACTTGAACCTGCGACCCCTACAATGTGAGTGTAGTGCTCTACCGCTGAGCTAATTGCCCTTTTTCTCATTATAGCTATAATAACAGTATGCAAGTTTTTGAATTTCATTTCAACCCTAAAAATAAAGAAAATGCCACTTTTGACAGCTTTTGCTACGAACCAGAGAACATTTCAGAGAAAAGACTAGGCAGTTTGTATATGGCTGGCCAGCTTTTTAATGCCTTGCCAAATGATTCTGAATTTTTAAACAATTTGGCGAAAGCGATAAAAGAGGAATATTACTCTGACTTCCAAAGATCCTCGGAATCAGCGCTTAGGGAATCATTAAGAAAAGCTAACGAACTTTTAAGTAAAACTGCAAAACAAGGAAAAATAAACTGGCTCGGAAATCTAAACTTTACAATCTTATCTGTTAAAGAAACTAATTTACCTCCATTTTCACTTGTAAACAATGTTCCCTTCGCCTTAACATTTGCCCAGATCGGAATAATGAAAATCTTATTCCTGAAAGAAAATGAAATACTAGACGTTAGTAGAGATTCAGAAGATCAAAGAACAGAAGTATATCCTTTAAAAATATTTGAAAATGTCGTGACTGGGAGATTAAACGCCAATGATAAAATAATGGTGTTGACGGAAGACATATTTGAATATCTAAAAAAAGAGAATCTAATTAAAAAATTTGCACAAATAAATGATAAAAAATCCCTAAATGAAATTTTAAAATTAAGAAAAAAAGAACTCTCCGAAATATCGGGAATTCTTCTATTCTCTATTTTAACAAAATCTCAAATAAAAAAATCTTCAAAACTTTTTACGGTTTTTAGAAAATTTCCATGGCCGGCTAAAATAGCATTGGGGAAAAAGACTCGTTTGGTACTATCATTAATCTTTATTTTGGCAATTGCTTTCTTGCTTTTTAGAAAATAAAGTAAAAACCCTGATAAATCAGGGTTTTTTACTTTACTTTAACTCTATCTTTGCACCAGCCGCTTCAAACTTTTTCTTCATCTCTTCTGCCTCTTCTTTTTTAACATTTTCCTTAACCATTTGAGGAGAAGAAGCTGCGGCATCAACCAAGTCTTTTGATTCTTTCAACCCTTTCCCGGTTATGTCTCTGACCACTTTTATCACTTCAATTTTCTTGTCTCCAATCTGGGACAGTTCAATATTGAATTCGCTTTTTTCCGTAGCAGAGTCATCTCCAGCAGCAACAGCCGGAGCAGCAGCTGGAGCAGCGGCTGAAACACCAAACTTTTCTTCAAGAATCTTTACAAGTTCTGCCAAGTCCAGAACTGAAAGACCTCCAATTTCTTCGACTAGTTTTTTGAACTTCTCCGGAACTTTTGTTTCTTTTTCTTCTGCCATAATTTTTTAGCATATCGTATCTTAACAATACGAGATGCAGGTTATTTTTTAATCGCGCTTAATACGCAAATCAACCCTCTTAAATTTCCCTGAAGGACATTGACTAATCCATTCAAGGGAGAGGAAATGCTTCCTACGACTTTTGCCAAAAGCTCATTTCTACCAGGAAGGTCGGATATAGTTTGAGCTTCTTCTTTTTGAATAAAATTCTTTCCTATTAATCCTCCTAAAAGCTTTAAAGTGTTTGTTTTCTTTGCAATACTTCCAAGAATCTTAAACGGCATAACTTCATCATTGAATCCGAATCCTATGCCGATTTCACCATTGAAGTTCTCTTCTGGAAGATCAATTTTCTTTTCTTTAAGAGCGACTTTCATTAATGTCTTCTTTGCTATTTTAAACTCGCAGTCGCTTTTCTTCATTTCTTTTCGAGCTTCTGAAATGTCTTTTACTTTTGTTCCAGTAAAATCAACAAAAACCATTGATTTTTGCTTTCCAAATTTTTCTTTCAGATCTTTTATTATGTCTTGTTTTTGTTCTCGTGTTAATGCCATAAAATTAAAAACCTGCTACCGCAGGCCTATTTAAAATAGATTATTTCCTGCCTCAAGAGGACTTAAATGCCCCTTTTCTGCGGCTACTTTCTAGTATATCCACTATGCATATTCTGTCAATAGCTTGAGAATAGTTTTTGCAAATTCATCAGCTGCCATTGGACCATTTCCAGTAACAATCTTGCCATCTACAACAACATCTTTATCTTCATAGATAGCTTCATTCTCTTTCAGAATATTAATTGCTTCTTTGTTCAAAGGAGCAGACCAAACCGTAGCTCTCTTTCCTTTTAAAACCCCTGCCCTTGCCAGCAAAGCAGGACTTATGCATATGGCTCCCAATATTTTTCCTTTCGCCAGAGAATCTTGAGCAATTTCTTGAAATTGCTTATTGTCTAAATTATTTCCCATTCCCTCTCCTCCAATGAAAACAATTGCGTCAAAGTCTTCTGTCTTAACTTCAGATGCATCTTCAACTTTTGTATCTCCGCCGTCTGATCCGATAGCTACTCCTTTTTGAGAGCTAACTGTCAGAATATCTGCTCCTGCATCAGAAAGAATATTCTTAACAACAAAATACTCCGCATCTTTAAAGCCCTTAAAAGCAATAATTATGGCTATTTTCATATTATTGAAGATATTTCGCTTTATTAATATTGTGCTCCTCTAAGGTCTTACTGAACATAGTTTCTCCTTCTAAAGTTGAAAGATAGTACCAATATTTACTTTCTTTCGGATATACTGCCGCCTTAATGCTATCCAGTCCAGGATTGCAAATAGGACCAGGCGGAAGACCTAAATACTTATATGTATTATACAATGAGTCAATCTTTGTTTCCTCTCTTGAAACAGTTTTCTTGCCTGTAATATATATTATAGTAGCGTCAACCTGCAAAGGAATGCTAGAGTCAAGTCTTTTCCATAAAATCCCTGAAACTGTTTCTTTATCATCATAGCTTCTCACTTCTTTTTCTAGAAGAGAAGCCATAGTAACTATGTCAAAAATTGGCTTTCCTTGTCTTTGAATTTCTTCTCTTAATTCATTATCCAGTTTTAAAACAAAATTCCCCAGCACTCTCTCTATGATCTTCTTTACACTATCATCCTTTCCAATGTTATATGTGTCTGGGAAAAGATACCCTTCAAAATTTTTATCCAAAGGCTTATCTTCTAAAAATCCAACAAAGCTCTCTTGAAGATTATTCTCAACCAAGGGAAATCCCACAACCTCCATTATCTCTTCTGCCTGAAACATTCCCTGATTTTCAAAATACCAGGCAATGTCTCTTATGTTCCATCCCTCAATAATAGTAATTGTTTTCTCTTCCATTGTTTCGCCATTTAATATTTTCCGGGCAATCTCCTTAACGCTCCGACGAGAATCAAAAAGATACTCTCCTGCCTGAAGATCCCTTTGTTTTCCCGTCAAAAATACGTAAATGTTAAAGTAAAAGGAATGCGTTATTAATCCTTGTTTTTCCAAGTTTTTAGAGATTTCAAAAACACTTTCCCCTTTCTCAATAGAAAATATATTTCCCTCGGATTCAAAAGATTTTTGAAGATAAATCCCCTGCCAAAGAATGAAAGAAAAAACTGCAAACAAAAGTAAAAAAACTATTTTATTTTTCATATCTTAAAAAAATGAGCAGATACAAATCCGCTCATTTATCTTCAATCAAAGGAACGAAGACAAAACCAGGATATTCAATCTCTTCAAATTCCTTCTCTGACTTTTTTACAAACAGCCATATGGAAGAACCAATCGGGGTTACTATCCTCCCTCCTATTTTTAGCTGTTCTTTCCACGCGCAAGGAATATCTTTTTCAGCGCTTGCTGAACACAAAATTTTGTCAAAAGGAGCTTCTTCTTTACATCCTTTCGTACCATCTTTACAAAGAAATTTGACTGTTCCTTCTTCAATCAGACCATATTTTGCTACATTTTCTTCTCCAAACTTTTTCAATTCCGGAATCAGCTCAATAGCTATTACTTTTCCTTTCGGCCTTACAATTTCTCCCAACAAAGCTGTTGTCCATCCAGAACCGGATCCAATATCTAAAATCTTATCACCTTTTTGGGGCTTTAGCTGCTCTAGCATAAAAGCGACTACTAAGGGCTGGGAAATTGTCTGATTGTAACCAATGGGCAAGGCTAGATTTTCTTTCGCGAGCTGCTTGTTTTCTTGAGGAATAAAGTTTTCTCTATTTATCGTCCTAAAAACTTTCATTATTAACGGGGTTTTTAATACTCCTTTTTCAATTAGTGTTTTAACAAACGGCATTGGTTTTATTATAATACGAAGTCCACTTTTTCTAAAGATAATCTCTTCGTTCATTTTTCCCTCCATTTTAAAGTACTTTATTAGTATACGCTAAAATATGAAAGAAGCAAATAATTACTCTTATTCTTTAAAAACAAGAGGACATGTTAACAGAACTAATCAGCAATAGATGATTTCTTAATAATAATTTTGTAAACCCCTTCAATGAAATCTCCTCCTGCATATCCGGCAATAAATCCCAAAGCTGGATTAAATACACCGTTTAAATTAAGACCAGCTTCTTTTACTGCCATGGCGCAAAGCAACCCTATAACTCCAGATACAAAAGCCATGCCAAAAAAGTAAATAGGATTAAATCCTACATTTTTGTAAGAATATTGGTGCTTTACGAATCCAACCAATCCCCTAATTACACCTCCGCCGAAACCGGCAATTAAAATTGTAAACATAAATTTTATTCAAATCTTCTTAAAGCTTCGACCGGCTTTAGCTTTGCCGCTCTTCTAGCCGGAAAAAATCCCGCCAGAGAGCCGACAAAGAAAGAAAATGCAACACTAAAAATAATTAAACCTGGAGTAACAGAAGCTGAAAAATAGAATAAGGGATGAACCTGACCATACAGCTCAATTGTCTTAGCAAAGGCAATGCCCAAAATCATTCCTCCTATTCCCCCGCCTAAGCCAATGATTCCTGCTTCAACTAAGAAAATAGTTAAAACTGCTGAATTTTTGGCTCCGATTGCTTTCATAATCCCTATTTCTCTGGTCCTTTCTCTGACAGAAGTAAACATTGTATTCATAATTCCAATGGCGCCGACTAAAATTGCAATGCCGGCAAAAATAGCAATAGCAAACTCTATTATTCCCATTATGTCACCCGTTATCCCGCTTATCTTGCTTGAAGTAATTACAGCAAAATCAGCAACGTCAGTTCCAACTTTTCTTTTTCTTGTTTTTGCAAGGTTTTCTTTTATTGCTTCTGCCACTTTGTCTTCAGAAGCTCCTTCTTCAATTTTTACCATAGCTACCTGGGCAGAACCTTTTTTTTCTCCAGTAATATCTTGGAAAAGATCCATATCCATATATATAAAACTGTCGTCGCTTTTGCTTCCCAGAGAATCCAAAATACCAACAATTTCAAATTTTCTCCCCTTAATAATAGCTTCTGTGTTTATCTTAACTTCATCTTTAAATATTTCATTAACTACTTGCTGGCCAATTACAACTTCTCTCCTGCCGAGAATCGGCCATCTCCCTTGATTCAAGCTCCATCCTTGAAATCTCTGTAGGATATCCATTCCCGTTTTCCATGGAATACCAGCTATAAAAACCGTTTTACTCTCTTCACGATACCTCATGACAGAGCTTCGATAAGACATTGTAAGAACCTGCTCTACCCCTCTGCTTCTTTTAATAGCTTCTACATCTTCTCTTTCCAACTTGTCTCCGCCCATCATCATTCCCATAAACGGATTAGATTCGTCTCCAGGCATAACGATGATCATTTCTCCGCCCAGAGCGTTTAACTGTTCATCAATCGTTGATTGTACTCCCTGACTTAAAGAAAGAAGAGAGACAATTAAAAATACGCCGATAACAATGCCAAAAATAGTAAGCCAGCTTCTAAGAGATCTTGTCTTTAGGTTGCGAAAAGCAATCTTAAAATATTCTTTCATTTGGGCCATAAAAATTTTGACGCCTCTTTATGATTAGCAAGCATCTCTCCGTCTTTAATGGTAAATACTTCTTCGGTATAACCGGCAATGTTGGAATCGTGCGTAACAACAACAATGGTTTTTCCCTCTTTTTTATGAAAATCAGTTAAAATTTCCATAACCTTTTTTCCTGTAACTGAATCAAGATTTCCAGTAGGCTCATCGGCAATAACAAGTTCTGGGTCGTTTGCAAAAGCCCTGGCAATGGCAACTCTTTGCCTTTCTCCGCCGGAAAGTTCTGCTGGCTGATGAAAAATTCTATTCTTCAGTCCAACCATGCATAGAAGATTTTTTGCTCGTTCTTTTCTCTTAATTTCCGAAGTGCCCTGGAATATCATAGGAAGAGCTACATTATCTAATGAACTAAGGTTCGGAAGAAGATTAAACTCCTGGAAGATAAAGCCAATTGTTTTTCCCCTAAGCTGAGATAATTGGTCTTCGGACAGCAAGGAAACGTCTTTTCCTTTTAAAAACACTTTTCCCTTGGTCGGAGAGTCAAGACACCCGATCATATTAAGCAACGTTGACTTCCCTGAGCCGGACGCGCCCATTATTGTTACAAAAGAACCTCGATTTATCTCGAGGCTTATTCCTTTTATGGCTTGCAATTCTACAGATCCAAGACAATAGATCTTAGAAATATTTTCTAATTTAACAATCGCTTCCTTCATTTATTCTAAAACTATTTCTTCGTTTTCCTCTAAACCGCTAATAATCTCTACCATTCCATCAACCCCGGTAATTCCCGTCTCAACCTCCCTTTCTTGGATATTCCCATTCTTAAAGACATTAACAGTAAATCCTTGACTGCTTTTCTCTAATGCATCTTCGGGAACAATTAAAACATCTTCTTTGATACTGGTTTTAATAATAAGGTCAGCTGTCATTCCAGGCTTTACATTCTCCGGAATCTCGTCAAAACCAATTCTTACTTTATAATAGACAACTCCATTGACTATTTCTTCAGCCGGATCGATTGAAATTATTATCCCCTTGAATATTTCATCCGGAAAAACGATCAAAGAAATGTCTACTGGATTTCCAATGTTCATTTTTACTACATCTTCTTCGTAAATATCAACCTCTATATCAAATAGATCTGAAGGAAGAAGAGACACAACAACATCTTGCTGCGCCATCTCTCCTATTTCTTTGTTAATCTCAGCAACTTGAGCATCAGCATAACTTCTTAGAATTGCTTTATTAATTTTATCTTGCAAAAGAGAAACGCTTGATTGAGCTTGACTGACTTGAGCTTCATATAAGGCAAGGTCTTCTTTCCTAGGATCAGATGTAATTAATGAAAGATCATCTTGAGCAATCTTAAGAACTCCTTGTGCTGTTGAAACGCTCGTTTGGGCAGTATTTATACTTACTTCATTGCTTAATTTTGTAGAAGCAAGCGTTTGTTGAGAATTTACAATATTAGTTAAAGCAGTATTAATGTTTAGCTTATGAGTATCTAAAGAAGTTTTGTCAGCAGTGGAAACAACATTGCGATATGTAAGCTCTTCGCAAATATCCCTAATATCTCCCAAGGAATCGTATACAACAGAAAGGTTTGTTTGCATGCCGATTAAAGCAAGGTCAATATCTTCAGATTCCTTGCTTTCAGCAGCAGTTATTAATACTTCCATTTCTAAAAGCGCATTGTTAATCTCGTTTTTATTCTCTTTAACCTTAAGGCCCTCTTGGTCATTCTTTGGGAAATAGCTTCTTTGAAGCAAGTCAATGAAATTCTTTGCATTATATGCATATAAATATCCTGAATCTATAACATTAAGAGAATCGTCGTAAGCGGCTTTAAGACTTTCATTTGTCTGATTTTCTATATTCACCAGGTTCTGCTCTGCGTTTTTCAAAGAAATTTCAGCATTAGAAAGAACAGTTTGTTTTTTCTGAATCTCTTGAATGCTTGCTCCGGCAACAAGCTTATCCAATTTTGCCTGAGATATTGCCAAACTTGCTTTTGCTTCTAATAATTGAATTTCAAGCTCTCTTGTCTCCAGCTTCATTAGAGCATCTCCCTTTTTAACATCCTGGCCCACAGAAACATATATTTTTTCAATCCTGCCAGAGTTGCTAAAACTCAAATCAATTTTTTCCCCTTTCTTAAGCTGCCCTGTTTCAGACACTTCCTGTGTCACATTTCCTCTTGCAACTTTAGCTAAATTTACCTCTTCCTTGTTGTTATTAGAAGACGACAAAAAAACAACAAAAACAACCATTATTATTAAAGCAATGATTATCTTTCTTCTTTTTGTAAACATGTTTTTAATGCAGGGGTACTAGGATTCGAACCCAGAACTCTTCTTTTGGAGAGAAGAAGTTTGCCATTAGCCTATACCCCTATATATATTGTATAAATTTTTAATAACTCCATGCTACATATTATATCTTGCGCAAAGAGCATAGTAAAGAAAATATTTATCAAGATCTTCTAAAGAAGTCTTGTATTCTTTTTCGCCGGTAATAGCGTCGCAAAACAATTCTCTGACACGGGCAATCTCTCTCAAACGCCCTTTCCAACGCTGGTCTGCAAGCGTCAAATCAAACAATTCAAGCGCTCTCTCAACAGCGCCTTCATATAATTTCTGATCTTTGCAAAACCATCTCCTGGCCCGGCTAACTTCACTTCCAATATTAGCAAGCTGTTCGCAAAGAGTAAATTTCTGCCACCCTCCTGAAGCCAATTCTTTATGAATAACAATCATATTATTCAATAATCAGCTTATTCACGATATCCCCGATTTTTATCCTTAATTCTGAATCTTCCACACCTCGCAAACAGTTGCCATAAGATGGCTTAATATTAACAACAGAATCAAATTCAATCCACTCTTCTCCAGATTTCTCAGGATATAGATTAATTCCCCAAGTATGTTCGCGTTTTGATCCTTCCTGTTCCATTAATATTACTTCTTCGTCAGCATGCATTTCACCGCCCACAGCCATTATTCCCTGATCAACATCAACAACCGCTTTTACTAAATCACCAAATTGACCTCTTGCCATACCAACAAGTTCTTTTTTATTTATTGAATCTTTAACAATCTTTATTTCCATAGTTTACTTCTTCATTTCTTTATGTACTCTATATTTTCTACAAAACCTACTCTCGTAATTTCATTCAGAACTATAGATTCCTACTTCTTCCCCTCCTTATGCACCGTATGTTTCCTGCAGAATTTGCAGTATTTCTTCAACTCAAGCTTACCCTCCATTAGTTTAGACTTCTTTGTGAAGTAATTCACTCTTTTGCATTCAGAACACTGAAGCTTTATAATTGGTTTCTTTTTTATTGCCATATGAGCCGGAGACGAGAATCGGACTCGTGGTCTTCTCCTTACCAAGGAGATGTTTTACCACTAAACTACTCCGGCTTTTATGTGGGCAGGGAGGGATTTGCACCCCCGAAGGCCGAAGCCAGCTGATTTACAGTCAGCCCCTTTTGGCTGCTTAGGTACCTACCCCAACTCCTTTACACTCTAACAGAAAAACTTTTATTTAACAACCTTATTATGCTTTTCTCTCCATTCTTTAATTTTTTTATGATTCCCAGAAAGCAAAACTTTTGGAACTTTCCATTTTTTAAACTCATCCGGTCTTGTATATTGAGCGTATTCAATAAATCCTTTTTCTTTTGTAATCCTTTCTTTTAAAAACTCTTTTTTGCCCAAAACTCCTGGAATTAACCTGCTGATAGTTTCAATCACTATCATTGCGGGAAGCTCTCCTCCCATTAAATCATAATCCCCGATTGAAATTATTTCATCGGCAATGTACTTGCTTACTCTCTCATCAACTCCTTCATACCTTCCGCAGATCAAAATGAGACGATCGTATTTGGAAAGCTGGTAAGCCTTTTTCTGATCAAATTTCTTTCCTCTTGGAGAGAATAAGATTACTCTGGTTTTTTTCTTTTTCAGAGCAGAAACCGCTTTATAAATCGGCTCTATTTTCATTACCATTCCGAATCCGCCACCAAAAGGCCGGTCATCAACAGTTTTATGTATGCCAGAAGCCCACTTTCTTAAATTATGAGCTCTTATCTTGATCAGCTTTTTCTTTTGGGCTTTTGCAATCAAACTTTCTTTAGAATATGAATCAAATATTTCCGGGAATATGGTAATAATGTCAAAATTAATCATATAACAAAAACAGTACCATCTAAATGATAGCACTGTTTTTACTAATTACAAACAAATTAGGTCGTTTATAGCTTCAAGTCTTCTAAACCGCTGCTTGAAGGTTTTCTAGAAACACGACCGCCTTCTGGTTCCTCAATTTTTAAGTTTACTCTAGCATGATTCTTAAGACCAACAATTCGAATTAAGCTTCGCATTGCTTTTGCAGTAGACCCTTCTTTTCCAACAATCTGACCCATATCTTCTGGGTGAACTCTTAATGAGAGAAGAACTCCCATTTCATCTACTTTTCTGTCTACTTTTACGTCTTTAGGATTATCAACTAGAGATTTAACTATGTATTCAAGAAACTCTTTGTCATTTACTTTTTCGTCTGCCATAAATCTCTATTCAATTCTGTTTTTAAGATAGCCCGACCTTTCTGCTTGCCTGACTCTATTTCTAATTTAGAGAATAATGGGGCAGAATTGCTATCAATGTTCGTATTTTACCTTTTTAAAAAAGAATGTCAAGTTTCTTCTGAAACAGCTTTTTCTTCGGTTGATTTCTTTTCTTGAACTGGTTTTTCTGATTTTTCTTCTTTTTTCTCAACAACTGGCTCCTTGGAAGCTGTTTCTATCGGTTTTTCTTCCTTTTTCTCAACAACTGGCTCCTTGGAATTGGAAGCTGTTTCTATCAGTTTTTCTTCTTTTTTCTCAATAACTGGTTTCTCGGAAGCTGTTTCTATCGGTTTTTCTTCTTTTTTCTCAATAACTGGCTTCTCGGAAGCTGGTTTTGTTAATTTTTCTTCCTTTTTCTCCTTGTGGACATCAATCTTTTTCCCTTCAATGACCTTTTCTCTGATAAGCAGATTGTGTAAAGTGTCAGAGGGAGCTGCTCCAACTGAAATCCAGTATTTAACTCTATCCCCTTTTATGTTCTTTTCTTTTGTTAATGGATTATAGAAACCAACTTCTTCAACAAATCTTCCGCTCTTGGGAGCTTTTCTTTTATCAATAACAACTATTTTGAAAAACGGCTGATTCTTTTTTCCTGTTCTAAAAAGTCTAATAGTCAACATATTTTTACCATTTTTTAATTTCTAAAGCATTTTTTGCTGCTGCTTCTTCTGCTTCTTGCTTGGAAGAGCCTTCTCCATTAGCTACCATCTCTTTTCCGAGAAAAACACCAATGTCAAAATGTTTTTCATGATCCGGACCCCATTCTTTCATTACTTCATAGACCGGAGTAATTCCTGTCTTCTCCTGGGCTTTTTCTTGAAAAACAGATTTATCGTCTTCAAAGAGCTTTTGCTCAATAATAGAAGAAAGTTTTTCTTTTATCAAAGACTTTTCAATAAATTTCTTGCACGATTCATATCCTTGATCCAGATAAAGAGCTCCTATAAACGCCTCAAAAGTATTTGCTAAAATACATTGTCTAGCTTTTCCAGTTTCTTTTTCCTCTCCGCAAGACAGTAAAAGATAATCATTAAACCCAAGCTCTCTGGAAACCTCTGAAAGCATCTTAGAGTTAACCAAAGCGGCTCTCCAATTAGTAAGTTCGCCTTCTGGTTTCTTAGAATACTTTTCATAAAGATATATGGTAACAATTAATTCAAGAACTGCATCTCCTAAAAATTCTAATCTTTCATTATTCCCTAAATAGAAACCGGGATTTTCGTTTAGATATGAACGATGGCAGAAAGCATGAACTAAAAAATCCTTGTTTTTAAAATATATATTGATTTTTTTCTCAAGCAAGGAGAAATTCTTCATATTGTTTTTTCAATTTGCTTAAATACGGTCCCCAGAACTCCATTAATGAACTTTCCAGAATTTTCTCCGCCAAATGTTTTAGCCAGTTCAATTGCTTCATTAATGGCTACCTTTGGAGGAACCTCCTCTTTCGAGCCAAAAAGCAATTCATAAAGCCCGACTCTTAAAACGTTCCTGTCAATAATGGTAATCTGATCAATCGGCCATTCCGGGGCTGCTTCTTCAATGATTTTATCAATTTGCGGAAGATGTTTGATTGTGCCAGAAACTAGCTTCCGAACAAAATTTGAATCTTCAAGTCCGGGACCAAACTCTTTAATATTTTTTTCTGTGATTGAATCTATTTTCCCAGAGGGTTTACCGTAAAAATCCCATTCATATAAACTTTGTATCGTTATAGAGCGTGAAAGATGCCTTGAAGCCATAAAATTAGCTCTTTTTTGATAAACCTTGCATTGTTACTGGTTTTGTTTTTCCTTCTTCTTTCTCTTTTCCCTTCATTTCTTTTTGTTTTTTCTTCTTTTCCCTCTTCGTAAGCTTTTTAAAAACATCTATCACTTCCTTTCCTTTATAGTATCCGCAGTTCTGGCAAACAGTATGCGGCAAAATTAAGCTTTTGCATTTCGGGCACTTAATTAAACTTGGAATCTTTAGCTTAATGTGCGCCCTTCTTTTATCTCTTCTTGATTTTGTATGCTTTTGTTTTGGTACGGCCATATCTTTTAATTTTCAATTATGCCAAGCATAACAAATATTTAATTATTTGGCAATACATTTAAAAAGGAGCTAAGCTCCTTTTTAAAATCTTCTTTCTTAATAAATTCTACTTAACAAGGAAATCATTAGAATAATATACTGAATCTTCTTTAAAAAAGTCTCCGATATTACCGTTAATAGTAACTGGAATCAAGATTCTATGCACTCCAGGATCCAAACTCGGCAAAAGAATTGAAAAGAATTTGGCATAATCAGGTTCCAGACAACTTTCAATTATGTCGGGATGGTCGCATTTATTGTTGTAGTCGTAAGCAATCCATTTACGATCTTGCCTCTCAAAAAAATACGGATAGCAGGAAGAAAAGCAGATTCTATTGGGAAGAATATCTTTTACAGCCAAACTTAATTCAGCGTTAGAGGTATAGGAAGGTCTTTCCGTAATAATTAAAACCTGCTGAGGCATAGCATGATAGTAATGATTCCAAATACCCCAGAAAATACCTCCAGCTATTAAAATTAATATGACAACCAGTAAGAGATCTTTTGGGTTTTTAAATGTTTTGAATAGTTCCATATTGTTTCATTTAGTATAATAAACTGATTTTAATTTGTAAATTAATTAGGGTGCTACTTCCTTCCATGTTGGCAATGGAAGCCTTGCTTTGAGAGTAGATA
>Ga0268279_1000911_pt1 | contig 17624 bp, 13 predicted proteins | sample saktaG_6_FD_190142 | JGI IMG/M metagenome (GOLD analysis project Ga0268279, IMG submission 190142) | Saline water microbial communities from Sakinaw Lake, British Columbia, Canada - sak_2010_1_5_80m | ecosystem: Environmental > Aquatic > Non-marine Saline and Alkaline > Saline ...
AAATCATTATCCTTTCCAATCTGGGGCAAAAAGAAGAGATTAAAAAGGGTCTTGATTTGGGCGCGGACGGCTTCATGATCAAAGCGCATTTCACTCCCGGCGAGGTGGCCGATGAAATTAAAAAAGTGCTAAAAACCAATTAATAATTAAAATCCTAATTACTAAACTCTAAATCCTAAATAAATCCAAAATCCAAAATTGCAAAAACAAAAAATAATATTTTGATTTTTGAATTTTGAATTTGTTTAGAATTTAGTATTTGGAATTTAGAATTTGGCTTTGATATGGATTATTCTCAATTATTGAAAAAATATCTGGATATCACGGTGCAAAAAAACGCGTCTGATCTTCATTTGGTAACCGGATATCCGCCCATTATCCGTATTAACGGGGAGTTGTGGGCGGTTCCCAAAGAGCCACCGCTCGCCGCGTGCGACAGCCAAGGGCTGGCGTTTGCGTTGATGACTTCGGAACAACAGAATCAGTTTTTGAAATTCAAAGAAATTGATTTTTCTTACGCTTTTGAAGGCAAGGAGCGGTTTCGTACCAATGTGTTTTTCCAAAGGGGGTGTATTTCTTGCGCTTTGCGTTTGATTCCCACCAAAATCAGAACTGTGAGCGAGCTCAATCTGCCTCCGGTGATGCAACGTTTTATTGAATCTCAGCAGGGATTTGTTATGATCACCGGTCCGGCATCGCACGGAAAGTCCACCACTCTGGCGGCGTTGATTGATGCCATCAATCATACGAGATGTTCTCATATCGTCACCATTGAGGATCCGATTGAATATTTGTTTACACCCGATTCTTCGGTGATTGAACAAAGGGAGCTGAATTCCGACACTTATTCGTTTTCCATGGCGTTGCGGTCGGTTTTTCGCCAAGATCCGGACGTGGTTATGATCGGAGAAATGCGCGACGCCGAAACAATTGGGACCGCTCTGACCGCCGCGGAAACCGGTCATTTGGTGTTTGCCACTTTGCACACAAATTCCGCGGCGCAGAGTATCCACCGTATTGTTGACTCTTTCCCTGCCGAGCAGCAAGGGCAGGTGCGCGCGCAGCTTTCTTCTTCTTTGTTGGGGATTGTTTCCCAGCGTTTGATTTTGTCCAACAAAGGCGCGATGGTTCCCGCTTGCGAGGTGCTTTTTAATAATTCCGCCGTGGGTAATTTGGTGCGCGAAAACAAGATCCACGAAATTCCGTTGGTGATTGACACTTCTTCCAATGACGGAATGATTTCGCTCAACAAATCATTGGCTAATCTTGTTAAGAGCGGGGATATTGATTTGGAAAGAGCGCTTTCTTATTCGTTGAATCCTCAGGAATTGGAAGCTCTTATTTAGTAAATTTAAATATGAAGTTTTTATATCAAGCCAGAACAAAAAGCGGCGAAGTGAAATCCGGAACCATAGAGGCGGGTTCCCTTCAGGGCGCGTCGGAGGTCCTGCGCCAGCAAGATCTTTTTATAACCTTTCTCAAAAAAGATAATCCGGGTATTTTGCGGCAGATCCGTTTTTTTGAGGGAGTTTCGGGAAAAGACGTCGCAATCTTTTCGCGCCAGCTGGCGGTGATGTTTCGTGCCAATGTATCGTTGGTGGAGTCGTTGCGCACTGTCGGGGGCCAATTGCCCAATCAAAATTTTCGCGAAAAGATTTTTAAAATTTCACAAGTTGTTGAAGCGGGGTCGCCGCTGTCGGCGGCACTGGCTAAATATCCCGACATATTTTCGCCATTTTTTATTTCAATGGTTAAAGCCGGTGAAGCGTCGGGGAATCTCTCGGATCAGTTTAATTATCTGGCCGATTATTTGGAGAAACAATATTATTTGTCGGGAAAAGTCAAGGGCGCGATGATTTATCCGGCGGTGATTGTCGCGGTGATGGTGGGGGTGCTGTTTCTTTTGAGTTATTTTGTGATGCCCAATCTGGCGGGGATGCTTAATGAATCTGAAATGGATTTGCCGATGCTTACCAAATTTGTGATTGGCTTCACTGATTTTATTCGCGGTATCGGTGGCATAATATTTTTATTGTTAACGATTTGTTTGATTATGGTGATTTTTCGGTTTTCTTGCACTTCAACCGGTAAAGTTTTTTTTGATAATTTGGTTTTGCGCCTTCCGGTTTTTAAAAATCTTTTAAAAATGCTTTATATCAGCCGTTTTGCCGATAATTTGTCTGTTTTGATTGCCGGCGGTATTCCGATCACGCGCGCCCTTGAAATCACCGGGGACATCGTGGGAAATTCCGTTTATCGGGAAGCGATTACCAAAACCGTAGAAAACGTGCGCAAGGGCCAGACAATCTCATCATCGCTTTTCAATTATCCGGAATTGTTTCCGCCGATGTTTTCGCAAATGATTCTTGTTGGCGAACAAACCGGGTCAATGGACAAAAGTTTACTGGTGATGGTTGGTTTTTATGAAAAAGAAACCGAAAGATCTATTGACGCGATGCTGGTTTTGATTGAGCCGGCGTTGATTATCATTTTGGGCTTGATTGTGGGGGGGGTGGTGGCATCGGTGATGATTCCGCTTTATCAATCAATGGGCAATGTTTAGCCGGTCGGTAAGCCCACGCAATTTATGGAGGTAATGAGGCACAGCCTTTTTATGGCGAGATGAGAAAACTGTCTAAAAAATCATTTTTTAAAAAAAAAGGATTTACCCTGCTGGAATTATTGGTGGTGGTTGCCATCATCGGCGTTCTGGCCGGCTTAATCGCGGTATCCATTGGCGGTTTGCGCGACCGGGCGCGCGACGCGCGACGAATGAGCGATTTTCGCCAGATTCCTTCGGCGCAGGAATGGATAATCAATGACGACAACACATACGTTCAGTCACCCGAAATTGTGGGGCATATTCCCGCGTCAATCAATAATTTGGGATATCAATATTTGGCGCAGTTGACCGATCCGAAAAACGACGCGGATTACAAATATGTTTGGGTGGCCAACAACACGTCCTGCGGCAATGTTGCCGCCGGAAAATATTACTGCGCGATTGCCAAACTGGAAGAAAAAAGGGCTTGCGCCACGAACGAGTTTCGCTATTTTGTCGCCGCCAGCGGGACTGCCAAGGAAGTTTGTGCTACCGCGGATTTTGTCGCCAATCCGCCGGATTGCGCGTGGTGTCTGGCAATTTAGGTCTATTGCATTTTTTTGTTAGTTGCGGTATAATGCAAGTATCAAGATAAAAATTCAAAGGTCGAAAACATTGAATGAATGGTTTTTCAAGTTTCAGTTAAAAAATAAAGAAATAAAATGCAATCAAAAAAACAAGGTTTCACGCTGATTGAGTTGTTAGTGGTGATTGCCATCATCGGGATTCTGGCCGGCATGGTGCTGGTATCAATGGGCGGTGCGCGCGCCAAAGCGCGGGATGCCAAGCGTTTGTCGGATATGCGCCAGTTTGTTTCGGCGCAACAAATGTTTGCCGGTGATAATACGGCTGGTAATTTTGCGGAGAACGCCACCACTGCTTTGCCGACAACAATAACCAGTGGATCTACGCTCTATTTAACATCTCCCGCCGATCCTTCAAACACAGGAACTTGTGGTGCCAGTGGCGCGGGTTCAACCGGATTAAAATATTGCGCGATTATCAACACAGGATCGCTGACTAAATTTTGTTATTTCGCGCTATTGGAGCAACCCGTGGATGCCACTAAGAATTATGTGGTAGCCAGCCATATCGGTAGCGGCACAAGAGTTGGCGCTCCAACCACTCTTGACGGATGCGCCCCTCAGTAGAATTGATATTATTACAGGCAAGACCGGCGGATTCCCGCCGGTTTTTGTTTAAAAAATATTATGATAGAATGAGACTATTATGGAATTATTATTCTGGTTCATAGTTTGCGCGATTTTTGTTTTTGGGATAATTATCGGCAGTTTTTTAAATTGCTGGATTTGGCGTTTTTGGCAATTACCCACTTGTCAAAAACATTGTTTTTGTTAAAATAACTATATTATGGTGGACATACGAGAACAAATCACTCTTTTTAATAAATGGCAGTTTGATCCTTCTTTTCGGCTGGATGTTGGCGGTAAATATCGGGATTTGTTTTTTCTTTTAGTTAAAAATTATATTGATAAAGACATTTCATTGTCTGTTTCCGGACTAAGAAGAGTTGGGAAGACCACTGTTCTTTTTCAGCTTATCAATTATTTACTTGATCATAAAATCGACAATCGGCATATTTTTTATTTTCAATTTTCCGAAGAGATATATAATTTGGAAAAAGTTTTGGCGTCTTTTTTTTCGCTTTTTACCGACGAAGATACCCGCCGCGGCAAATTCTACATTTTTTTGGATGAGTTGCAATATTCGAAAAAATGGCAATCTTTGATTAAAAGCTATATTGACCAAAACAAAAAAATAAAATTTATAGTGACCGGCTCGGCTTCAATTTATCTTTGGAAGCAAACGCGGGAAAGTTTGGCTGGCCGGATGCTGGATTTTCGTCTTGATCCGTTAAGTTTTTCCGAAATGTTGCGACTTAAAGAAAATTACAAAGAAGAGCATTCCGTTGTTCAAACATTAAAAGACGACACTGATAAATTGAAAATTTTTAAAAAAATCCAACACGAAAAACTGTCATTTAAAAATCTTTTCAATAAATATTTGCTGTTTGGCGAATTCCCGGCTCTTTTGCCATACCTTGATGATTTTGAGTATTCCCGCAAATATTTGCGGGACGGCATTATTGATAAAATACTTCAAAAAGATATCCGGTTGTTTGAAGTGGAGAAGCAGGAAGAAATAACTTCGCTTTACGGGATATGTTGTTCCAATGCCGCTCAAATGATCAATCTGCGCAATATCGCGCGAGAAACGGGTTTGTCTTATCCGACAATCAAAAAGTATCTGGCAGTCTTGAAAAAAACTTTTCTCATTGAAAGCGTCAAAAACAGGTTGAGGTCAATAAGATCCCGCGGTAAATCTTTGGACAAAATTTTTCCGGTTTCGATTAATCTTACCGCCACCGCGCTTTCTATCAATGATCCCCTCAATCCGCCGTATCTTGACTTTAAAGGTCATATTATTGAAAACTTTGTTTATAACTGCGTCAAAGAAATGGGCGATGTTTGTTATTACAATAAAACCGGCAAAGAAGTTGATTTAGTTGTTGAATTCGGCAATAAAATTATTCCTCTGGAAGTGAAAAGTGCGGATACGCTCAAAAAAACGGACACCAACCATCTTGTTGATTTTATGAATAAAAATCATATTGATTGCGGCTATTTGGCTTATGGAGGTGATGCGAATATTATTAAAATTGGAAATAAAAAAATATATCTTATCCCTTATTGGATATTTTAACGTTTTCGGTAGTTGTACAGGTTGAGAGTGTTGAATAATTAACAAAATTATCAAATTTTAAAAAAATTTAAGCGTGAATAATTCTTAAATTGGCGGAATTTGGCAATTATTCAACGTTCTGAAGTTGTTATTTATGGAATTATTATTTTGGTTTGTATCTTGCGCGGTTTTTGTTTTTGGGATAATTATCGGCAGTTTTTTAAACTGCTGGATTTGGCGTTTTTACGCGGAAGAAAGCCCGTTGCGCGGCCGGTCATACTGCCCAAAATGCCGGCATCAACTTGCATGGTTTGATTTGATTCCTGTTTTGAGTTTTTTGGCGATAAGAGGCAAGTGCCGTTATTGCCAAAAAAAGATTTCTTGGCAGTATCCGACGGTGGAATTTGCCACTGGAGTTTTGTTTGTCGCCGCGGCTTGGGTGTTTTATCCGTTGGTTTTTGGCGGTTATTTTTCTTTTTTTCCGTTCTTGGAATTGGCGGCGCGGTGGATGATTTTGGCGGCGCTGATTGTGGTTTTTGTCGCGGATCTGCGCTGGTATTTAATTCCGGACAGCGCGCTGGTTGTGGGATTTGTTGGCGCTTTGATTTTGCAAGCCGCCGTGATGCGCCAAAATTATCTTGTTTTCGGGCAAATTGATCTTGCGACGATAACCGCCGCCTTATTGCCGGTAATGTTCGCGGGGTTGCTGTTTCTGGCGATCTTTTTGGCGTCGCGGGGAAAATGGATAGGGTTTGGCGATGTGAAACTGGCATTTTTGATGGGATTTATTCTTGATTTTTACGCGACTTTGATTGCCCTGTTTCTGGCAAACTTTTTTGGTGCTATAATAGGGTTAGGGTTAATTTGCGCCAAAAAGAAAAAAATGTCGTCACAAATTCCTTTTGGACCGTTTCTTGTTGCCGGAACTTTGATCGCGCTGTTTTTCGCGCCGGCAATCGCTGATTGGTATTTGTCGGTTGGTGTTTAAATATGGTTCAATGAAAAAAATTTTTTCAAAAAATTCAGGGTTCACCATAGTGGAAATGATGGTGGCAATGGCGATAATTTTTACCATCAGCGCAATGGTCGCGGCAAATTATCATCTTGGTAATCGGCAGATAGTTTTGGATAATCAAGCGGCGCAGTTTGCCCAAGATGTCCGCCGGGTGCAGGAATGGGCGCTGTCATCGCGCGAAACCGCCGCGGGCGATGAGCCGGCTGGCTATGGGATTTATGTGCCTGGAACCGGCGGTTATTATCTTCTTTATGCCGATAGTGATAACAGTAAGGATTATACTAATGCTGAGGAGGATGTTGAAAAAGTTTTTTTGAATAATGCAATTGAAATATCGGCTTGCGAGCCGACTTTGGCGGATATAAATTATGCCGCACCGGATTTGTCGGGGAAGATAATTGATGGCGTTGGCGGACAGTTTGAATGGGCGAAGATAACTTTTAAAATAAAAGGCGGTTCGGAGACGCGCAATGTCGCGGCTAATATTGCCGGTTTGGTTTATGTTGAATAAAAATTTTTTAAATTTCAATCAACAGAGCGGATTTACCTTGGTGGAAGCGATGGCGGCGATGATGATTGCCATAGTTGGCATTATCGGTGCCTATGAATTGGTTAACCGGTCTTTGTCTATGGCTAATGTAGCGTCAAATAAGTTTGTCGCGCTCTATCTGGCAAGCGAAGGCTTGGAAATCGCGCGCAATATCCGCGATACTAATTATTTGAAGATTTATCACGACGGTTCTAATGCGGCAAATTGGAATGATGAGTTGTCCGACTGTTTAGGCGGTTGCGGTGCGGATTATACGTCGCCGGAGCTGTCTTCCGGCACGTGTGATGACCCGTTGAAATTAAGCGGCGGATTTTTCGGCTATGGAACAGGGGTCGTAGTTTCCTATAGAAGAAAAATTACGGTGGTGGAGCAACCCAATTATATGGAGGTGGTTTCCGAAGTTTCTTGGAGTGACGGCAGCGGCAATCACGTGGAAACTGTTGCGGAAAATCTTTATAATTGGTGGCAATAAACTTAATGCGCGTTTTTGTCAAAATGAAAAATTCAAAACAAAATCAAAAAAACGGAAGCCGCGATCAAACAGGGTTCACCCTGGTGGAGCTAATGGTGTCAATAGCGGTATTTTCGCTGGTTATGGGGGTTATTATGCAATTGTTTTTTTATTCCATGCGTAGCCATCGGATTATTTTGGCAAAATCGCAAATGATTGGGGAAATGTCCTATAATCTGGAACATATCAGCCGCGGATTGCGTATGGCCAAAAAAAGCCAGGTTGACACCACGTGGTGTTTGCCTGCCGGAACAAATTTCCAAAAATACGACTTAAATTCTGACGGGATATTCGATTCAATTAAGTTTCTGAATGTAAATCAAGACGGCACTTTCAGGTGTGTGGAATATTATTTGGGAGTATTTGAAGGCGCGTCAGCGCTAATGGAAAGGCAGGTCATCAATAGCGGGGGGGTGTTTGATTTGCCGATCACGTCGCCGGCAATTAATGTTTTGGAGTTTGCGATCGCGGAATACGGCTGGGGGCAAAATGATCGATTGCAACCTCGCGCGACGATTCATATCAAAATCCAAGGCAAGGAAAATCAAGTTTTGGAAAATCAAATCACCATTTCCCAGCGTGATCTTGATATTCAAGAATAAATGGAAGCGTAAAACTTAAAGCGTAAAGTTTAAAGTGAAAAATACTAATTTTTAATTAAAAATGCGCGAGTGGTTACAAAAAATACAAAAGTTTAATTTTGAAAGCGAAAAAGGGATTGCGATTTATTGCGCGATGGCGGTTTTGTCAATTGTTTTGGCGATTGCTTTGGGTGTGGGATTGCTCACGGCTGAACGTATCAAAATGCTCAATGAAGCGGGCAATTCGGTGGTTGCCTTTTCGGCGGCGCAAACCGGCATTGAGCAGGCATTGTTTTTGGGGATTTCAAGCGTGTATGATCCCGGCTGTTCGCTTGACGTGGTGTTGGGAGAGATCAGTTATAAGACTTCTTGCTATGATTGCGACGCGACGAGCGAATTTATATGCATTAAATCTGTGGGGAAGTATCGCAACGCAAGCCGGGCGGTGAGAGTTAAGTTGTGAAACGATATGGACAAGATTGCGGCCAAAAACAGGATCGCGAAACTGGTCAAGCTCATCAATCGCTATCGCTATGCGTATCATGTGCTTGACCGCCAGGAAATTTCCGATGAGGCGTTGGATTCCTTGAAAAAGGAACTTTTTGATTTAGAGTCGTGCTATCCGGATTTAATCGTATCGGATTCGCCGACTCAGCGGGTGGGAGGCAGGGCGCTGAAAAAATTCGCGAAGCATATCCATAAATCGCCGATGCTTTCTTTCAATGATGCGTTTTCAGTTCAAGATATGCGCGATTGGGTTGAGCGCGCCAAGCGGCTGTTGCTTGGGAAAGAAACAAAAGAGATTGATTTTTTTTGCGAGCCAAAGCTGGACGGGTTGGCGGTGGAGCTGGTATATAGGGGAGGGCTTTTTGCCATTGGCGCCACGCGCGGTGATGGCCGTATCGGCGAAGATATCACGTCAAATTTGAAAACCATAGAATCAATCCCGCTGAGTTTGCCTCCTTTGGATGAAATTATTGCCGGTTTGCGCGCCGCGGGGCTTGGAAAAATGGCGGGTGTGGTTGCGAAATCCGGCTTGAAAGAATTAACTGTACGCGGCGAGGTGGTGATTGCCAAAAAAGAGTTTAAAAGGATAAACGAAGAACAATTAAAAAGGGGATTGCCGCCGTTTGCCAATCCACGCAATTTGGCTGCCGGATCAATGCGCCAGCTTGATCCCAAGATTGCCGCGTCCCGTCGGCTGGATTTTGATTGTTATTCTTTGGCAAGCGATTGCGGGCAGGAAACACATTGGCAAGAGCATCAATTTCTGGAAATTGCCGGGTTCAAAACCAACAACAAATTCAGCCGTTATTGCGCAACGCTGGATGAAGTGTTTTTGTTCCATGAATATTGGCGCAAAAATCGCGCCAAATTGCCTTACGAGATTGACGGTGTGGTGGTGAGTGTGAACAATAATAAAATTGCTGAAATTTTGGGCGTGGCGGGCAAGGCGCCAAGAGGTGCGATTGCTTATAAGTTTCCGTTAAAGCAAGCCACGACGATTGTTGAGGATATTTTGGTGCAAGTTGGACGGACAGGAGCGTTAACGCCGGTGGCGGTTTTATCTCCCGTGGTTGTCGGGGGGGTGATGATTTCGCGCGCCACTCTTCACAACGAAGACGAAATCCGTCGTTTGGGGCTTAAAATCGGCGATACCGCGGTGGTGGGCCGCGCCGGCGATGTTATTCCCAGCGTCTTAAAAGTTTTGCCCGAATTGCGCACCGGCAACGAGCGGGAATTTAAAATGCCTGAAACTTGTCCGATTTGCGGCGGCAATACCCGGAAAAAAGAAAGTGAGGCGGTTTGGCGCTGTGTTAATCGAGGATGTTTCGCGGTGCAAAGAAGATCGTTGCAACATTTTGTTTCGCGCGCCGCGTTCAATATTGAAGGTTTGGGTCCAAAAATCATTGAGCATTTAATCAACGAAGGGCTTGTTCGCGATGCCGCCGACATTTTCGTGCTTAAAGAGGGCGATTTGGCTCCTTTGGAGCGATTTGCGGAAAAATCATCCCAAAACTTGGTGCGGGCGATACAAGAGAAAAAAAACATCAGTTTGCCCCGATTTATTTACGCGTTGGGGATCCGCAATGTGGGCGAGCAAACCGCGCGCGCGCTGGCTGACGAGTTTGGCTCTCTGGCAAAGATCAAGCAGGCTTCCTTGGAAGATTTGCGCGCGGTGGCTGACATCGGGCCGGTGGTGGCCGAGTCAATCGCGGGTTGGTTTGCTTGGCCGAAAAATTCGGATTTGATTGAAAGGCTGATTTCGGCCGGAGTTTCAATTGGCTCGCACCGCAAGATTCAAGGCGCGTTAGCCGGCAAATCGTTTATCATTACCGGCACGCTGGAAACTATGAGCCGCCAAGAGGCCAAAGATCGCGTTCGCGCCCAAGGCGGCGTTGCCGTTGATTCGCTTTCCAAGAGCACCGGTTATCTTGTTGTGGGCGCCAACCCCGGGTCCAAACTGGCCAAAGCGAAATCATTGGGAGTGAATATCTTGAACGAAAAAGAATTTTTGGCATTAACCGGCAACGAAAAATGAATTTTATAATTTCGCATTTGAAAAAATTTGACTGGATAATGGTGGCCATGGCGATGGCTTTGGCGTTAATCGGATTGCTGTCAATTTATAGTAGCTCGCTTCATTCGGGTGATTTTGCCAATTTGACCAAGCAAGCGGTTTTTTTGGGCATCGGCTTTTTCTTAATGTTGGTGTTGAGTTTTTTTGATTGGCGGATGTTCCGCGAAAGCCCGGCATTGATTTTGGGATTGTATGTTGTTTCCATATTGGCTCTGGCGGGGTTGTTTTTTTTCGGATCATCAAATCGCGGCGTGCGCACTTGGTATGATTTGAAAATTATTACTTTGGATCCGATTGAGTTGTTAAAACCCATACTGTTGATTTTGCTGGCGAAATATTTTTCCCGGAGGCATATGGCAATGTATCAAATCCGCCATTTGGCGCTTACCGGATTTTATGTGGCATTGCCCGCGGCGCTGGTATTTTTCCAGCCGAATTTGGGGCCTTGCTTGGTGATTGTCGCGCTTTGGATTGGAATGTTGATGATCGCGGGAATAAAAGCCCCTCATTTTGTCGCGCTCTTGCTGTGTTTTTTGGCGATTTTTTCGCTTGGTTGGGCGTTTTTGCTCAAAGATTATCAAAAAGACCGGATTATGGATTTTTTCACGCCCGGTGATCCTCTGGGGGTTTCGTGGAGCCAAAATCAGGCCAAAATCGCGGTGGGGACAGGCGGACTTCTGGGCAAGGGATTGGGGCAGGGATCGCAAACGCAGTATGGTTTTTTGTCCGAGCCGCAAACTGATTTTATTTTTGCGGCAATTATTGAAGAATTCGGCGTTTTGACTGCCGTTGTGATTTTGTCGTCGTTGTTTTTGTTGATTTGGCGGTTGGTGCGCGCCGCGCGCCGCGCTCGCGATAATTTTTCCAAGATTTTCTTGTCGGGGCTGGCGATTTTGCTGTTTGCCGAAGCGGCGATTCATATCGGCGTCAATGTTGGATTTCTGCCGATTATCGGCTTGCCTCTGCCGTTGGTGAGTTATGGCGGATCCAATTTGGTTTCAACTTTCGCGTTGTTGGGTTTGGCGCAAGGCATCATTGCTTATCGCGGATTTGCTTTTTCGGATGACGACGATCGTGCCAAAAGTTAGCCGCAAACAAACGATCTTTTGCGTCTCTGTTTTCGCGGATTTTTTGTTTTGGCATATTTGTTTTTTTTTGCTATAATTAATCAGAGATTTCTTATTTAAAGTTAATGAATTTTTGGAATGGAAAAACACAACTGGCGGTTGCCATTTTAGCCTGGATGGTGATTTTTTGTTTTACATTAGTTCCCGCGAACAGGATGGCGGCGCAAGATGCCAATCCGGTCTTGGAGCAAAGCGCGGAATTGGTTGCGGAGCCGGTGGCAGAACCAATTGTTGAGCCGGACGTTGAACCAATCAGCGAGCCGGGAGTTGAGTTGCCGCAAGCCCAATCTGCAATTACCGCCGCTACCACCACGCAAGAGTTATCCGCGGCCACCGCCCAGCCGGAAGCCGATTATGAACCAATTGAGCCAACCGAAGAATCCGAGCATAAATCAAAAATTGAAAAGCTCAAACAACGGATTAAATACAAACAATTCAAAAAAGACCAGAATCCCGAATTCATTTTCCCCAGCTTGGAAGACAGAAGAAACTTTCTCAAAAAGTTTTTTGCCTGGATTATGGGCAAAAAGCGCCAGACTCAAATTGAATTGATTGATCCGCAAGGAGATATTTCCAATGCCGATATTTCCATTTCCGGCCAGGAAGTCAAAATTAATCGCAAAAACAACCGCCAATTCCGTCCGGGATTATACAAAATTAAAGCCGTTATCGCCGAAGGCGATAATGCCGCCGAAGAAATCCAAGAATTTGAATGGGGCGTGCTAACGGTTAACACCGACAAAACAATCTACCAACCCAATGATACTGCCAACCTCTACTTTGGCGTTTTGGACAATCTTGGCCACACCATTTGCGACGCGGCCATCAATGTTAAAATTACCGATCCGGAAAACAATGCGTCCTATCTTGGCGCTAATCCCAGCGGTGAGTGCGCGCAAGATAACATTACCGATGTTCCCGACTATTGGGCGACCTACCAAACCACGATTCCCGGGAAATATGAGATGGAGATTATTGCCGACAATGGTAGCGGGGCAAAAGAATTGACTGACTCCTTTGAAGTACGCGAAAATCCGGAATTTGATATCACTAGGGAAAGCTCTACCAGAATCAATCCCATTGCGCCTTACGAGATGAAGTTAACGATTATTCCTGATGAAAACTATACCGGCTCCGTGATTGAAACTGTTCCCGCAGACTTTGAAATATTGAATACCGATGGTGGCAACAACGCTTCCACTACGGTTGAAGTCATCGGTGACGAAAAACAGATTGTTTGGCAGGTTAATTGGGAAGCCAATCAAACCTATCAGTTGGAATACCAATTCCAGGCTCCGCTAATTAGTCCCTATATCTTTTTGCTTGGTCCGCTAACGTTTGGTGATTTTTCCGAAACCCGGCAGTGGCAGATTGCCAGCGACACTCCGAATTGGTTGACAGGTTTTTCCTATCGCAAGCAAATCAATATTACCGGATCGGCCGGCGCGGGCACGAATTATCAAGTGAAATTATTGGTGGGAGAAACTTCGGGCGCGAGCGGCGAACAATTTGATCTTGCCGGTCACTGCACCAGTTTTCCCAACGACATCAAATTCACCGATGACGACGGGTTAACCGAGCTTTCTTATTGGGTGGAGTCAACCGCGGGCACTACTCCCAACCAGCTGGCCACCGTCTGGGTTAAGGTTGCCGATGATTTAGGCTCCAACCAAAGCATCTATATCTACTATGGCAAATCTGGGCAAAGTAGCGCCAGTAGCGGCGATGACACTTTTCTGTTGTTTGATGATTTTAATGATGCCAGTTTGGATACGAACAAATGGCAGGCTGGTTCTTGCGGGGGATCAATTTCCGAAGCATCTGGCTATTTAAGACTTATTCAAGCGGGGGTTGATGCCAATAAACCGTCTTTAAGATCAAAAAACCAGATTCTTTATGATAATATCAAAATGGAATATAAGGGGTTACTTGAGGATTCGAGTGGCTTTAATGGAAGTGAAGTCGGAGCTGTTTTGCATTGGGACGGAACATACAATGGAATGTGTTGGCCGAATAATTCATTTTTGGTGCTTTCAGAACCGGCTTTAAATGAGTGGCGCATGGCAAAGGTTATTGACGGCACATACACCGACTTATCCATGCCTGCATACTATTTTGATACTTCTTGGCACAATTATTCCTTTTCTTATTATAATGAGTATTTAAATTGTACTTTTGACGGGTCGAATGTTGTTAACGCTACAGACAGCACTTCTTTTAGTGGCCGCTATATCGGATTTTTCGGCAGAGGCATATATTCTAGTTCCAGAATAGATGATGTCAGAGTTCGCAAATACGCGGCAACTGAGCCGGCGTTCGCGTCGGCGGGGAGCGAGGTGAATAATGTGGCGCCGAGTTTTTCGGTGGCGCCGTATGAAAGCCCAACCAGCGATGATACCACGCCCACCAATTTGGGTGCCAATGTGACTTTCAAAGCCACGGCCAGCGATGGCAATGGCGACCAGTGGTACTTGGCGATTTGCAAGACCAATGAGATTAGCGCCGGAACTGATGGCCCGCCGACATGTACCGGAGGAGAATGGGCGATATCTACTGCCACGGATTCGGCAAGTGAGGCTACGGCCAGCTACACGGTAACCGCCAGCGAAACTCTGGAATCCTACGATTGGTACGCGTTTGCCTGTGACAAAACATCGTCAGCACCTCAATGTTCGGCAATGTCTAACTCCGGCACCGAAAGCGGCAACGAGTCGCCGTTTAGCGTCAATCACGCGCCAACATTTTCAAGTATCATCGATGAAGGTTCGGCCAATCCGGGGGCGACTGATTTTACCGTCACCGGCGTTGCCTACGACAGCGATACGGCCACGGACACCGACACGGTGTCAATGTATGTTTGCAAGTCAAACGACTTTACCGGAAGCGCTTGTGGCGCGGGAGGGACATGGTGCTCCAAGACCAACGTGCAGGCAAGCGATGGCTGGCAATACCGCAAACAAATTTCTCTCACCGGCCAGTCGGGTGCGGGCACGGATTATCAGGTGAAATTATTGATCGGTGAAACTTCGGGCGCGGATGGCGAAAACTTTGATCTGGGCGGCCACGCTACTGATTTCCCCAATGACATCAAGTTCACCGATGACGATGGCGCCACCAATTTGTCCTACTGGGTGGAATCAACCACTGGCACCACTCCCAACCAATTGGCAACCGTCTGGGTCAAGGTTGCCGATGATCTGGGTTCCAACCAAAATATTTATATTTATTACGGCAAATCCGGTCAGGCAAGTTCTTCCAGCGGCGACAACACGTTCATATTTTTTGATGATTTTGAAACTGGAAATTTGAGTAAATGGACAACAGTTCAATCGGGTTGGAGCGCGCAGAGCACAGTCAAGTATGAAGGAAATTATGCTGCAAGGGGCAATCCATCAGGCATCAGCGGCAATACATTTTTAATTAAAGAATTATCGGCGGGAAGGAGTGTTCTGTTGCACGCAATGCTTATGCGTACGGATTATAATGATTTTTATTATATTCGACCCAATTTTTCGGGGCATACTTTTGCCAATTATATGTATAGTGCCCGCAATTTCAAATGGTATCATAGCGGATGGGTGAATTTACCCACGCCAATGTCATATGTTGCAAACCAATGGTATGCGTTTGAAATAGCCGCGGATAACACAAACCAAAAATGGAGATGGTGGATTAATGGCGCAAGCAAGGGCGAGGCGGATGCTTTGGACACGGCAAATAATTTGTTAGGTGTTACGGACTACTTAACAAGCGATATATTCAGAGTTCCCTATACTAGCACGCCAGGCGGCCCTGTTTATCTTGATCAGCACTGGATGCGCGCTTATAATTATCCGGAGCCGGCATATTCTTTGTCCGGGAGCGAGGAAGTAAGCAGTTTTTACGGCGTTTCGTGTGATCTTACCGTTCCCAGCCCGCAGGTGTTCGGCACGCTGGATTATTATCCCTATATTGTTGACAGCCACGGCTTGGCGGCAAGCGGCAGCGCGCAGGGAACTCTGGTAACCTTTACGGTGAGCAATGCCGCGCCAATTGCCCCAAGTTCTCTGGGGTCTTCGGGATATGTTGACGGCTCCTGGCAAACCGATACCACGCCAACTTTGCAATTTACCCAGTCCGATTCAAACGGAAGCGACACCGTGAAATATCACGTGCAAATTGATGACAGCGCGGATTTCGGCAGTCTCATGGTTGATTATACTTCGGCATTAATGGCGCAGGGGGCAACTTCTTTTACCGTGGGCCAGGCCGCGGGCGATGGTAGTTATACCACAGGCAACGAAGGCCAAACATTAACCGATGAAACATCATATTACTGGCGGGTAATGTCTACAGACAACGGTGATCTCACATCTTCTTGGGCTACAGCCAATTCGGGAAGTATTGCCTTCAAAATTGACTCTTCGGCGCCGGGCACTCCCAGCGTTACCGATGATGGAAGCTACACCACTTCTGCCGAACAGTTGGATGCAGTCTGGACTTCATCGGATGAACATTCGGGCATTGCCGATAACCAGTATTGCATCTCCACCGATACCACTGATTGCGCCACGGGCACAATCACCGACTGGACTTCCACGGGCGCGACCCAGGAAGTTGCCAAAACCGGCCTCACCTTATCCGACGGCGCCATTTACTACTTCCACGTCAAAACCCAAAACAACGCCGGCACCTGGTCAGACATCGGTCACAGCAACGGCATTATGGTTGACGGCAGCGCGCCGGCAATCATAACTATTGATTCAATTACTGCCGAATCGGCAACCCGGCTCACCGTTATCGCGATGACTGCTGTTGATACCGGTACCGGTTTGCATGCCACGCCCTACTGGTTTAGAGAAATATCGTCCAATTCCGGCGGTTCTTCGTCAGCAGATTGGCAAGCGTCAACCATTTTTATTGATGATGGCCTATTGCCCAACACCCAATACACATACAAGGCAAAAACTAAAGACGCACTGGACAATGAATCTCCCTATTCAACCGGATCTTCAAAATACACCTTGGCCAACGCGCCGGTAAATGCAAACGCTGCCGCGGATTCAACCACGCAGATCACGCTAACATGGGAAGCCAACAGCAACCCAAGCGGAACCGAATATTACGCGGAGATTGAAAATTCAAGCAGTAATTCCGGCTGGACCGCCGATACCGATTATTCATTCTCCGGCCTAACCTGCGGCACAGCCTACAATTTCCAAGTAAAAGCCAAAAACGGCGATGATGTTGCCACTGCTTGGGCAAATGCCAGTGCTTCCACCCAAGCCTGCCCGCAAAACAGAGCCGTGGGCGGGCAGTTTAATCAGAGAATTATCCAAACTATACAACAACAAATGCCGGCCAATCTTGATTTACCAAACATTCCCCAAATCCCGCAAATGGTTTCCCGCCTGGGTCAAGCCGCGCAAAACATTGCCCAACCCATCCAAGACGCGGCAAAAACAATCATTGAAACCTTGTTCCCCGAAAAAGAACCCGCGCCCGGACCTGAATTCGCCCAAATCGCGCCGCCGCCACAAACCCCGTTGGCTTTGCAAAACATCTGGAATTTAATCCCTTCGGGCGCGGCTAATTTTGCCCTGGTGCCTTTGCCTCAAGAATTGATTGAATTGAAGAACAATTTCACCCGGATTGATAATCTTTTTAGTCAGACTGGCATTGCCAAAGCCAGCGATCTTCCCAAGTTGGCGGGCGTTTCTTTGAACCTGCCCGGCCTATCCGAAGTTGTCGGCGGCCAGGGTGCGCATCTTCAATCCATCGCGCGAGTCTCCGATTTGTCAGAAATTGCCAAAGAAAAAATCCCGATTCGCCAGATATTCGCGCAAAGCAGTATTTTCCAATCAAGAGATGAGCCCCAAATTGGCTTCCCGCGCTTCCAGAAAAAATCGGGGGAATTGGAGTTTTTGACCTTTAAAAATTTCGAATAATTTGTCTTTGGCATTTTGCATTTTTTC
>Ga0268279_1000917_pt1 | contig 17581 bp, 14 predicted proteins | sample saktaG_6_FD_190142 | JGI IMG/M metagenome (GOLD analysis project Ga0268279, IMG submission 190142) | Saline water microbial communities from Sakinaw Lake, British Columbia, Canada - sak_2010_1_5_80m | ecosystem: Environmental > Aquatic > Non-marine Saline and Alkaline > Saline ...
CAGGTAAGCAGTGATATAAACACAAGCAGGTCTAAAGCAACGCGGATACCGAACCGCTAAGCTGGTTTTTATGAGCAAAAACCTCCAAAAAACTGATCCACTTAAACCTATGTCGGATTTTGGGTTCATTACTCTTCTTGATTTTGCTTAAGTTGTCCATTATAATTAAAATTGGAATTTGAGGAGCTTGAAGGAAAAGTGTTTAACTAATTTTTAACCTTAAAAGGAGGAGGTAATTATGAGAGTTTTAAAAATTTTGATGGTATTCCTTTTATCAGTAACCTTGTGTTTTACTTTCGGGGTGTCGTCTTCTATGGCCGCCGATTCAGTGAAGGTGGGTATTGTTCTCCCGCTTACCGGTGCTCAGGCTAAATTCGGAGAGGTTGAAAAGCTATCTTTCGATCTTGCCCTGGAAGAGATTAACGCGGCAGGTGGCATTAACGGAAAAAAATTGGAGCTGCTCATAGAAGATGATACGGGGCGTCCCGATGTTGGCCGTTCAGTTGTTGAAAAACTTATCACCAAAGACAAGGTTGTGCTTATTGGTGGTGGGTACAGCAGTTCGGTAACCTACGCCGTGGCCGGTGTCTGCCAGCAAAATGCGATGCCTTTTCTTGTTAATACCGGTTCTGCGGATAAGATTACCACTTCAGGATGGGATTGGATTTATCGGTTGAATCCCCCTGTAAGCCATTATGCGGATGCGGTTGAATCACTTCTTGTTCAGGTGATAAAACCGAAAACGGTTGCTATCCTCTATGAGAATTCACTCTTCGGTACAAAAGGTGCCTCGTCTTTTGAGAAAACCTGTAAGAGATTGGGAATTAAGGTCCTTTTGAAACAGGGATATGAGCATGGCGGAATCGATTATAAGCCGGTTTTGACCCAGATTAAACGACACAATCCCGATATCATCTACATGGTATCCTATATCATGGACGCCTCTCTTCTCATGAAGCAGTCGAGAGAAATGAAACTGACGCCTAAGATGTTTGTTGGTGGTGCGGCCGGATTTACCCTGCCGGAGTTTGTTGATAATGCGGGGAAAGCTTCTGATAAAGTTATTTCAGCCACACTCTGGCATCAGGTTCTTCCGTTTCCAGGTGCCATGGATTATTACAACAAGTTTGTAGCGAAATATAACAGACCGACTGAGTATCATGGTGCAGAGGCATATGCCGCGTGCTACGTGATCGCCGACGTTCTGAAAAGGACCAAATCGTTCAAGAATACAGACATCAAGAAGGCGCTTTCTGAAACAGATATGATGACGGTTTTTGGGCCGGTTAAATTTATCACCTGGGGTAAGATGAAAAACCAGAATAAAGCAGCCACCTATGTCGTTCAGTGGATTGATGGGAAACTGGAAATGGTCTGGCCTGAAGAGTCTAAAACGAAAACATTCAATTATCCTGTGGACTGGCTGAAGGTCTGGGGATACTAAATTAAAACAAATTAAGGAAGTGGGCTGCCATCGGAATTGGCCGATGGCGGCTCACTTGCAACAAGAATTTCAAAGAGAGGAACATTAAATGGATGTTTTAATCCAGACATTAGTAGCGGGGGTTCTTATAGGGGGTATTTACTGCCTGATCGGAATAGGTATGTCCCTTATCATGGGTGTCATGGGAATTATAAACCTCGCCCACGGTCAGTTGATGATGGTCGCCATGTATATTACCTTTGTCTTATCCTCTTATATGCATGTTGACCCCTATTTTTCGCTCATTGTTGCAATGCCGGCCCTGTTTCTCCTTGGCTGTTTCCTGCAAAAATATCTGTTGAATCCACTGATGAAAGTCGATTCCATCCTTCCTGAAAATCAGGTTTTGATGACCGTAGGAATTGGTATGGTCATTGCTGAGATATGCAGGTTTATTTTTACTTCGGATTACAAGACAGTTAAAACATCGTACGGTGGTGAAGCTTTCTTTATTGGTAATATTTCTTTTAATGTGCCGATGTGTATAGCCTTTATCTTCGCGGTTGTTATTACGTTGATACTTTTCTGGTTCCTTGCCAAGACGGATACCGGTCGTTCCATCCGTGCCACTGCGCAGGATAAGGAAGCGGCGACTCTGATGGGTGTGAACAGTACCCGTATTACAATCATAACCTTTGGCCTGGGTTCGGCATTGGTAGCGTCTGCTGGAAGTTTATTGATACCGATCTTTTATCTTTTCCCCGATATTGGAGGGCCATTTACCCTGAAGGCATTTGTTATTTGTATACTTGGAGGCCTGGGAAGTACCGCGGGAGCAATATTCGGCGGGCTCACGTTGGGTCTTGCGGAATCTCTCGGTGCAACGTATATCGGCATGGGCTATAAAGAGATGGTTGGTTTTGTAATTTTCATAATTGCCCTGGTATTCTTACCTGGTGGTTTGGTCGGCATAAAACGTCTTATTAAATCATAAGAGGGGACGGAACTGTGATGAAAAAAAATTTGACATTAATTATTCTGGGAATTGTTTGTTTGGTTTTCCCGCTGGTTGTCCGCTCTGATTATTATCAGCACTTGGCCATCATTGCTTTTATATGGGTTGTCGTCGGTTCCTCATGGAACCTGCTGGCAGGTTACACAGGTCAGGTATCTTTTGGGCATGCCATATTTTTCGGTATCGGCGCGTATACCGCGGGTATATTTGCTACTAAACTGGGGATATCTGCCTGGTGGGGTATGATGTTCGGGGGCATCGTAGCCATGTTGATCGGGCTTTTTGTGGGCTGGGTCTGTTTCAGATTGAGAGGCCCTTATTTTGCCCTGGGTACTCTCGCCGGAGGCGAAGTTTTCAGGCTCATTGCAACCAACTGGGAAAGCCTGACAGACGGGATGGTGGGGATTCTCATTATCCAGAGCTTCAGAAGCAAGCTTCCTTATTATTATATCGCGCTACTATTAGCTTTTGCCTGTGTTTATGCCATACATCTGATTATGAAGTCTAAATGGGGATATTATTTCGTCTCCATAAGGGAGAATCAGGATGCTGCAGAATCCTTGGGCATAAATACGCTTCTTTATAAAAATGTGTCCCTTTTGGTAAGTTCCTTTTTCACAGGGATGGCCGGGGCTTTTTATATGAATTATATGGCATTCATTGATCCTGAGGTGGTGTTTTCCTTACACTACATATCCATTATGGCGATTCTGGTCGGTATAGTGGGCGGAGTCGGCACCATCATGGGGCCTGCTGTCGGTGCCTTTATTATGGTAGGAGTTCAGGAAACATTCAGAAGCTCGTTCTTTGGCCTGGCTCCAGGATGGATAAGCCAGGGACATGCGATGGCTTTCGGCCTGCTGGTTGTATTTGTGATAATGTTTTTAGCAAATGGTGTAGTGGGCGATTGGTCGAAAATTAAACGGTATGTTTTTAGAATTAAACCATCATCTGTCTCATAAGGAAGTGGAGGGTAAATTATATGGCACTCCTTGAAATAAAAAATCTTGTTAAAGCCTTTGGAGGGCTTAAAGCGGTTAACGATGTTACTTTTCATGTAGACGAAGGTGAGATATTCGGTCTTATCGGACCGAACGGATCCGGAAAAACCACCACCTTTAATTGTATCAATAATTATTATCCTATTACGTCCGGGGATGTCGTTTTCAAAGGTAAAAGTATAAAGGGGTTGAAGACTCATAAAGTCTGCCACCTTGGCATAGGCCGGACCTTCCAGGTTGTGAAACCCCTTGCGAGGATGACGGTGTTGGAGAATGTAACAGCATCTGCTTTTTGCCGGGTCAATGCCATAGGGGAAGCCCAAGAAGAAGCGCTAAAGGTGTTGGAGTTCACTAATCTTATAGGGGAAAAGGACAAGTTGGCAAAAAGTCTTCCTATAGGGGGAAGAAAGAGGCTTGAGATTGCCCGTGCCCTTGCTACAAAACCGGAACTTATACTTCTTGACGAGACCGCGGCAGGATTAAATCCTGGAGAGTTGGATGAGGCTATTGATCTGATTAAAAAGATGAGGGATAGCGGGATTACCATCTTGATTATAGAACATATAATGAAGGTAATCATGACCATATCGGATCGTATCCATGCCATCAATTTCGGCCAGACCATTGCCTCAGGCACCCCTGAGGAGGTTGCCAATAATCCGGCGGTAATAGAAGCCTATTTGGGGGTTGAATAATGTTAAAAGTTAACGGTATAAATGTTTTCTATGGAGATCTTCAGGTTATCTGGGATGTTACCTTTCATGTAAAGGAAAAAGAGATTGTAGTTCTGGTTGGTGCTAATGGAGCTGGGAAATCCACCACGCTCAAAACTATATCCTCCATGCTGACGCCGCAGAAGGGAACAATAGAGTTTAGTGGTATTCGCCTCGATCAGTTGCCGGCCAGTAGTATTATTGAGCATGGTCTCGTGCATGTTCCTGAGGCTAGGCGTCTATTTCCCGATATGAGCGTAGAGGAAAACCTTATTATGGGTTCACTCACTCCCGAGGCGAAGGCCAAGCGCAATGAAACGATGGAACATGTCTACGGGCTTTTCCCGATACTCGGTGAAAGAAAAAAACAGATGGCAGGAACCCTTTCAGGGGGGGAGCAGCAAATGCTGGCTATAGGCAGAGGACTGATGGGTCATCCAAAGATGATGATGTTTGATGAACCCTCCTTGGGCCTTTCGCCGCTTCTGACGCAGCAGATATTCGAGATGATAAAAAAGATCAATGGAGAGGGCCTTACGATTCTTCTCGTTGAGCAGAATGTCAGGCAGACTCTGTCCATGTGTCACCGGGCCTATGTCCTGGAGAATGGAAGGACAGTTCTCGAGGGGACAGGTCAGGAGTTGATGAATAACGAGCATGTGAAAGAAGCTTTCCTGGGGATATAAAGCTCTTTTATGGCAGGTTTCTTGCTCGTTGATATGGCGGTAAAATAGGGTTAATAGTGGAAAAAATTGAATACTTTGGGGGCTTTGAAAGATGGGTCTTCCCCTTGGATGACACAGAGGGGAAACCCATTTTTCAAAGCCCTCGCTTTCTCTGCGGAATAACTTCCGTAATGTATTGGTTTGCTTAATCCCCAGATACGACTTAAATGCGAAAGAGGGAAAATTAAAAATAGAAGGAGTTGAAAGATGGGCGATGACGAGAGGGTTCAATTAAGGGACGTCTATCCGGTACCGGAGGCGGCAAAGTTGAAGGCTTACATAAAGGGCAGGGAGGAGTACGACAGTCTCTACAAGCGCTCTTTAGAGGACCCTGATAATTTCTGGGGTGAGATTGCTTCGGAATATGTTTCATGGTTCAAGAAGTGGGACAGCGTTGAGGATTACAATTTTGACGTGAGGAAAGGTCCCATATATGTCAAGTATTTTGAAGGCGGCAAGCTTAACGTTTCCTACAACTGTCTCGACAGGCACCTTGAGACGAGGGGTGACAAGACGGCGATCCAGTGGGAGGGCAACGAGCCTGATGAAGACAAGGCGTATACTTACCGGGAGCTGTACGAGGAGGTCTGCAAGTTTGCCAATGTTCTCAAGTCACACGGCATCAAGAAGGGTGACAGGGTATGTATTTATCTTCCGATGATTCCGGAGCTTGCGATAGCGATGCTTGCCTGCACCCGTATCGGCGCTATTCACAGCATTGTTTTCGGCGGATTCAGCGCTGATGCTCTCAGGGACAGGATTCAGGACAGCGAGTCGAAGATGCTCATTGTCTGTGACGGCACCTTTCGCGGAGCCAAGGCGGTTCCCCAGAAGGCGAGTGGTGACAAGGCAATTGAGGAGTGTCCTTCTGTAGGGAAGGTGATCGTTGTAAAGAGGGTTGGCGACAAGATTGAGTGTGACTGGAATGAAGGGAAGGATTTCTGGTGGCACGAGGAAATGGCGAAGGTCGATGCCGATTGCGAGCCGGAATGGATGGATGCCGAGGACCCGCTTTTTATTCTTTATACGTCAGGTTCCACGGGAAAGCCGAAGGGAGTGATGCACACCACCGGCGGTTATCTTGTTTTTGTAGCCTATACGCACAAGATGATATTTGATTATCACGAGGATGACATTTTCTGGTGTACCGCAGACATCGGCTGGGTTACAGGTCACAGCTATATTGTTTACGGGCCGCTTTGCAACGGTGCCACCTCGGTAATGTTCGAAGGTGTTCCCAACTATCCGGATATCAGCCGTTTCTGGAAGATTATGGAAAAATACAAGGTTAACATTTTTTATACAGCTCCTACGGCTATTCGTGCTATAGCGAAGGAGGGTGATGAATGGGTCAAGAAGGCAGATATATCCTCTATCAGGATTTTGGGTACGGTAGGTGAGCCGATCAATCCTGAGGCATGGAACTGGTATTACAACGTGATAGGTAAGGGAAAATGTCCTATTGTTGATACCTGGTGGCAGACCGAGACCGGAGGAATCCTCATAACACCGCTTCCCGGTGCGATTGATGTCAAGCCTGGCAAGGCTACCGTCCCCTACATGGGTGTCTGGCCGGCCCTTGTAGATGATTATGGCAAAGAGTTTGAGGAGATGGTTGCAAGCGGTGTCCTTGTCATAAAGAAACCCTGGCCCGGCATAATGAGGGGTGTTTATGGTGATCCCGGAAGATTCCAGGAGACCTATTTCGAGCAGTTCCCCGGCTACTATACCGCGGGTGATGGCGCCAACAGGGATGAGGATGGTTATTACCAGATAACAGGCCGTATTGACGATGTCATAAATGTTTCCGGTCACAGGATGGGGACGGCGGAGGTTGAGAGTGCCCTTGTTTCCCATGATGCTGTTGCCGAGGCGGCGGTTGTCGGTTATCCTCATGAGTTGAAGGGTCAGTCGATTTATGCTTATGTTACCCTGAATGCCGGTATTGAGAAGACTGAAGAGTTGAAGAAAGAGCTGGTGGCGCATGTGAGGAAAGAGATTGGTCCCATTGCCACACCTGAGAAGATACAGTGGGCGGACGCTCTTCCCAAGACGCGAAGCGGAAAGATTATGAGGAGGATTCTAAAGAAGGTTGCGGCGGATGACGTGGCTGATCTGGGGGATATAAGCACCCTGGCAGATCCTTCTGTTGTACATGTAATCGTTAAAAATAGACTGTAAGTAATGTGAAAGGAGGAGAATGTGCATATAGTTGCATGTGTGAAACAGGTTCCCGACACAGAGACGCTGATCAGGGTAAAACCGGACGGATCGGGAATAGAAGAAAGCGGTATTAAGTGGGTGATGAATCCCTATGATGAATTTGGTGTTGAAGAGGCTCTGAGGCTGAGAGAAAAGCATGGAGGAGATGTCACCATAGTCTCCGTTGGCCCTGCAAGGGTAGTGGATACGATACGAGCTGCCCTCGCAATGGGTGCCGAAAAAGGTATACACATCGATAATCCTTCTTCAGAGATGGCTGATGCCTACACAACTGCAACTGCTCTGGCAGCTGTCATAAAAGACATACCCTATGACATTATCTTCTGCGGCCAGAGAGCGATTGATGACGATTCCGGACAGGTCGGCTCTGTTTTAGCAGAGCTTTTGAATATTCCTCAATTGACTATCGTAACAAAGGTTGACGTAGAAGACAAAACCGTCAGGGTTGTCAAGCCGATTGAAGGTGCCCAACTTTTAATTGAATCCACGCTTCCATGCGTAATAACCACGCAGAAGGGATTAAACGAACCACGTTATGCTTCCCTTCCCGGTATTATGAAAGCCAAAAAGAAACCTATTGATGTCAAAGATGCAGCAGCACTTGGCGTACCTGCCGATTTCAAGGCAAAGGTTGTAAAGATGCTGCCTCCTCCGGAAACACCTCCCGGAAAGGTTATTGAAGGTGATGATACCTCCGTGAAGGCGGCAGAACTGGTCAGGCTGCTCAGGGAAGAAGCAAACGTGATTTAAAAGACAGGAGCCAGAATACAGAAGACAGAATGAGAAAACCAGCCAAAACTTTTCAGGACCTTTTAGTATGGCAAAAGTCGCATCAGTTTGTCCTTGAGGTATATAGACTAAATATATGAATAGTCTCAAAATAAAATAAGATGCACTCGTAAAAAGTCAAATTCTTGTCACTCCCGCGCAGGCGGGAGTCTATAACACCTTACAATAACTGGATTCCCGCCTACGCGGGAATGACAGAAAGGAACGAAATCCGACTTTTTGCGAGTCTGTCAAAATATGAAGGAGAACAAGGATGGCAAAAGGAGTATGGTTAGTTGCAGAACAGAGAGGCGGAGATTTCCGTAAGGTAAGTTTCGAAATCGCCAGTACGGCAAGAAAGCTCGCAGACGAGCTGGGAGAAGAAGTATGCGCCATTCTGCTGGGTTACGGTATTGAAGGAATTGCAGGGGAATTGGGAGAGTATGGTGTTGACAGGGTCTACGTGGCGGACGACGCTGTTTTTGAACAGTATACCACGGATGCCTATTCGGCGGCTGTTGGAAAAGTAGTAGCGGAAAATGATCCTTCTATTCTTCTTCTTGCTGCTTCAGTCCAGGGGAAAGATCTCTCGTCGAGACTGGTTGGTAAATTAGCCACCGGTATGGCTACAGATTGTGTTGATCTAAAGATCGTGGATGGTAACTTGGTTGCTACACGACCGATGTATGCCGGCAAGTGTTATGCGGAAGTAGCGGTCTCGGGGACTCCGCAGATGGCCTCTTTGAGACCGAATGTGTTCCCGGTGGTTGAAAATAAAAAGGCCGGCGAGATCGTGAAGTTTGATCCGTCCCTCAATGCCGGTGAACTGAGGACAAAGGTTCTGGAAGTACAGAAGGATTCAAGCGGCAAGCTTGACCTGACAGAGGCCGATATTATCGTATCGGGTGGCCGGGGAATGAAGGGCCCGGAAAACTACACGATAATCGAGGAGCTTGCAGATAAGCTCGGTGCTACTGTCGGTGCATCAAGGGCGGCCGTGGATGCCGGGTGGAGGCCTCAAACGGATCAGGTAGGACAGACGGGAAAGGTCGTCTCTCCCAATCTTTATGTTGCCTGTGGTATCTCCGGGGCGATCCAGCATCTGGCAGGTATGAGTTCCTCTAAATGCATCGTAGCGATAAACAAGGACCCGGACGCACCCATCTTTAAGAAAGCTGATTACGGTATCGTCGATGACCTCTTCAAGGTCGTACCTGAAGTAACGAAAGAGGTAGAGAAATTGCTCAAGAAAGAGGAATAGAAAATTTCATGATATAAAAAACTGATGCATTCGCAAAAAGTCATAAACTGCACCATTTGTCATCCTGAACTCGTTTCAGGATCTCACTTGTTTCAGCATCTAATCATTCCGATGAGTTAGAGACCCTGAAATAAATTCAGGGTGACAAAAAAAGACTTTTTACGAAACTTTCAAAACTGTGAATGGTGTTGTAAAAAATCGTAAATTGTGTCATCTATCATGCCAGGTATGCTTCTCAGGGCCTGAACTGGCCCTGAAACAAGTTCACGGTAATAAAAAAAAGGCTTTTTGCGAATCTGTCAGAACGTAGGAAGGAGGGTAAAAATGTCCCTGGAAGTCGATATTGCTGTTATAGGAGCCGGGGTTGTTGGGCTTGCCATAGCTTCCGAATTAGCCCGGGAAGGAGTCTTTGTTCTCGAAAAAAACGAGTCCTTCGGGCATGAGGCCAGTAGCAGGAACAGCGAGGTAGTTCACGCCGGGATTTATTATCATGAGGATTCTCTTAAAGCAAAGCTCTGTCTCGAAGGAAATATTCTCCTCTATGAGTTTTGTGCCAAGCATGGCGTCGGATGTAAAAGAGTGGAGAAGATTTTCTCAGCTGTTGAAGAAGGTGAAATGGAGGGGCTTGAAAAACTTTATAATCAGGCCAGGAAAAATGGAGTCGAAGGTTTAAGATTCATTTCGAGGGATGAGCTTAAAAAACTTGAACCGAATGTAGAAGGAATAGCCGGAGTTCTATCTCCTCCTTCGGGAATTGTTGATTCTTACTCGTATATGAAGGCACTATATAACAAGGCAAGCGAAAAGGTTGATTTTGTTTTCAATTGCGAAGCGATCGGAATAGAAAAAATAAATTCAAAATATAAGGTTACGATAAGTGATTCTGAAGGAATTTCTTCTTTTACCACACCTATTCTAATAAACGCTGCCGGCTTGCACGCCGAAAAGATAGCTGAACTCGCCGGAACAGATATACCTAAGACAGGGTATAAGACGTATTTGTTGAAAGGCGATTATTTCAGCATACAGCCAAAAAAGTGGGGATTGATAAAAAGGCTTATCTACCCTGTTCCGGGGAAAGTCGGCGTAGGGATTCATAACTGTATTGCCATCGATGGAAGGGAGAGACTTGGCCCCGATGAGTACTATGTCGATCAGATAGAATACTCGGTCAATGCAAACAAAAAGCAATTGTTCTACGATTACGCAAAAAACCTTTTCCCTTTCATTGAAATTGAAGATTTGGAACCAGAATCTTCCGGGATACGGCCCATGCTTCAAAGCCCTGGGGAATCCCTCAAGGACTATGTAATAAGGCATGAAGAGGACAGAGGTTTTCCGGGATTGATTAACCTTATCGGCATAGAATCTCCGGGTCTTACCTCTTCACTCGCTATCGGAAAGTACGTAAAAGGGATAGTAAAAGAGATTTCGGGATAAAACGAACAGGAGGGAAATGGTCCCCCCTTATCCTATCCCTGCTAAAGGGTGGTAAGGGGGGATTTTATATAAGGTATTATGGAACACACGGCAAGACAAATTTTCACCACAGGGCATGAAGGAAGAGAGATTTTCTGGAATGCCCACAGTTTTGAGATTGCGCTCTATCTTTTTTCCGTGATCGCAATTGCAGTCTTTATCATTGGCATATACAGGCGATGGCAGATGTGGACCGCCCTGGGCAAGGCTGAAAACAGAAATGACAATACGGGCGAAAGAGTAAAAGCTCTTATCATCAACGGTTTTTTGCAGATAAGAACATTTAAGGATACCTATCCGGGGATTATGCACGGATTGATATTTTTTGGATTTGCCGTACTCTTTTTTGGATCGGCTGTTGACGCAATTGAGGCCCATATAGGACTGCCTTTTTATCATGGATCGTTTTACCTCTGGCTTTCACTTGCCCTGGATATTTTTGGCTTGTTTGTTGTAATCGGCATAATACTCGCCATCGAAAGGAGATATATAAGAAAGGTCGACAGGCTTGACAACACCCTTGATGATGCGTTCTCCCTTATTCTGATACTCGGCATAATTGTCACCGGTTTCATCGTTGAGGGGCTGAGGATCGCCGTTACCCAACCGTCGTGGGCTGTCTGGTCTCCTGTCGGGTATCTTCTGGCAGAGATTTTTAACAGTATAAATACGGAGACTCTCGAATCCCTTCACAAGGTCACATGGTGGTTTCACACCTTCACAGCCTTAGGTTTCATCGTTTATATCCCTTACTCCAAGATGGTCCACATCATTACGGCTCCCGCCAACCAGTACATGAAGTCGCTGAAACCTACCGGTGCACTTGAACCCATTCAGGACTTCGAAAATGCCGAGTCCTTCGGTGCAGCTCAGTTAGAGGAGTTTACATGGAAGCAGATATTCGATGCAGATGCCTGTACACGCTGCGGGCGCTGTCAGGATGGCTGCCCGGCTTATCTCTCCGGAAAACCGCTTTCTCCCAAAAAGCTCATTCAGGATATTAAAGGATACTGGATGGAGAGGGCACCTGTCGTTCTTAAGGCTAAGAGGGCCGCAAAAGAAGGGGAGGATCCCCGGATACCGGAACCGGAAAAGGCGCTGCTCGGCGAGGTCATTGATCTCCATGAATTGTGGGCCTGCACGAACTGCATGTACTGTATGGAGCACTGCCCCGTCTATATCGAGCATGTACCCAAGATTGTCGACATGAGGCAGTATAAGGTGTTGATGGAGGCGGACTTTGCTCAGGAGCTGCAGTTGACTTACAGGAATATGGAAAATAATTCGAATCCCTGGGGTCTCGGTGCACATATGCGCGGAGATTGGGCCAAGGAGATCGGTGTAAAGACCCTCTCGGAAGATCCCGATGTCGAGTATCTCTACTATGTGGGATGTTCCGGATCTTTTGATGACAGGGGCAAGAAAGTAGCGGTTGCCTTTGCCAGGATTCTCAAGGCAGCCGGGGTCAGCTTCGGGATTCTCGGCACGGAGGAGGGCTGCTGTGGTGATTCCGCCATGAGGGGTGGAAATGAGTATCTCTATCAGATACTTGCCCAGACGAATATTGAAGTGATGAACGGTTACGGTGTAAAGAAGATCATTACCACATGCCCACATGGTTACAATGCTCTCAAGAAAGATTACCCGAATTTCGGCGGAAATTATGAGGTCTATCACCACACGGAGATACTGGCCGATTTGATTGCACAGAAAAAGATCATATTGAATAAATCTGTCCCGGGACGTTTCACGTACCACGATTCCTGTTTTCTTGGAAGATACAACCATATTTATGATCAGCCGAGAAGTGTTTTGAGAGCTATTCCCGGTATAAAACTGGTCGAGATGGAAAGGAATCGGGACAGGAGCTTCTGCTGTGGTGCCGGCGGCGCCCGGATGTGGATGGAAGAGGATATCGGTGATAGAATCAATGATATGAGAACGGATCAGGCTATAGAAGTTAAGGCCGAAAAGATTGCCCTTGCCTGCCCATTCTGCTTGACTATGATGAGCGATGGAATAAAAGACCGCAACATGGAAGAGAAGATGGAAGCTTTAGATATAGCTGAAATCATCTGGGATGCCATGGATACGGAATAAAAAAGGAAATGACTGAAAAACCAGGGTACCAGGATAAAACGTGGTTGAATTTTTACGAAGAGGGCGTGCCGGAATCCATCGAGTACGAGGAGATCTGTCTGCCGGAAATCCTGAACAGGACAGCCGCTCGGTCCCCCGATCATATCGCTCTCATCTTTCAGGGTTATAAGGTCACTTTCAAAGAACTGAAAGAGATGGTTGACCGCTTTGCAACATGCCTTGCCGGCTTCGGTATCAGACAGGGGGATGCAGTTTCAATTTTACTTCCCAATGTCATTCCCTGTGTCGCAGCATATTTTGCCATACTGAGACTCGGGGCGATAGCGGTCATGAACAACCCTCTCTATTCCGATCGAGAACTAAAATATCAGTTCACCGATTCCGGCTCTAAAGTCCTGATCACCATCGATCTTCTCGCAAACAGGATGATAGACCTGCGGCCCGAAACGGCAATCAAGGAAATTATCTATACCTCAATCGGAGATTATCTCCCCTTCCCCAAGAATCTTTTATTCCCGCTGGTAGCTGAGAAAAAGCGGCTTGCCGCAACTGTAAAACCGGCCGATGATGTATACGGATGGAAGGATTGTATCGCGAAATCCGCACTCAAGCCTCCCAAAGCGAAGATCGGCTTTGACGATGTGGCGATGTATCAGTATACCGGTGGTACCACGGGAATTTCCAAGGGTGTCATGCTCACCAATGCCAATTTGAGCAAGCAGGTTCAACAGATTGAGGCATGGTTTCCCCAATTTAAGAGGGGGGAGGGAATAATATTGGGAGCGCTCCCATTTTTTCATGTCTTCGGTCTTTCCACCACCATGAATCTTGCCGTCCATATGGGTTGGACAAATGTTATGGTGCCGAGACCACATCCGGATCGGCTTCTCGAAGCGATAAGAAAATTCAGACCGACATTCCTGCCTCTCGTTCCCACGATGTTTATCGGTATGCTGAATCACCCCGATATCAAAAAGACCGACATGACCTGCATCAGAGGATGCTTTTCCGGAAGTGCGCCGATGCCTGTTGAGGTTATACGTGACTTTGAAGAGGCTACAGGTGCTGTAATCGTCGAGGGGTATGGATTAACAGAAACCACCCCGGTGACACATGTCAATCCTTTTGCCGGTGGTGCGCGTAAGGTAGGAAGTATTGGACTCCCCATCTCCGATACCGAATGCCGGATCGTTGATCTGGAGACCGGCACAACCGATGTACCCGTGGGGAAACGCGGAGAGCTTATCATTAAGGGTCCCCAGGTCATGAAAGGCTACTGGAACATGCCGGATGAAACGGCGGATACATTGAAAGATGGCTGGTGTTATACGGGCGACATCGCCACCATGGATGAGGACGGCTATTTTTATATTGTTGACCGCAAGAAAGACATGATTATATCAAGCGGTTATAATATTTACCCGCGTGAGATTGATGAAGTATTTTATGAACATCCCGGGGTTGAGGAAGCATGTGCCATCGGTATCCCCGATCTGAAGCGTGGAGAGAATGTCAAAGCCTTCGTAGTTCTCAAAGATGGCAAAACGGCTTCCGAGAAAGAATTGATGGAGTTTTGCAAAAACAAGCTCGCAAAGTACAAGTGGCCTGTAGAGATTGAGTTCCGTAAAGAAATGCCTAAATCAAACGTCGGGAAAACCCTCCGTAAAGAATTAAGAGCTGAGGAGCTTGAAAAGCGGGAGAAAAAGGGTTAGCAGAACTCCTTCCAGGAGCGTCAATCCTGCCATGCGGGAAGATGAAAAAATTCTATACCGCACAGGGGGCAGAACGACCGGGCAGCAGTTCCATCCGGTATTTTCTCACCTGTAACGTTTTACATTCCAATAGTTCTTTTATCTCAGAAAGTGGAAGGATCCGGTAATCCGTATTTCTTATTATTTCAAGTAATTCTATGAAGTGTCGTGACCATATTCCACCTTCTACCTCGGCGTGTATGGGAAGCACGTGCATTCCTCCATCTTTCAAAATTTGAAAAATCGTTGTAACACCCTTATCGATACCAATCTCTTCAAAACAGGGGAGATTAGAAGGTATCTCCATTAGACCTGAGTTTTCATGAATAAATGGTTTCCTGGCACGTGTGCAACTGAAATAAGCGAAGTTGAATCCCTCCAAAATCTTCAGGACCCTGTCGTCAATGAGCCACCCTGGCGCCCCAAATGACAAGGGTTCTTTATTAACAATCTTTTTGTATGCGTTGACACCTTTTTGAAACCAGTCTTCTATCCATTCACTGGAACGGGTATGGAGTTGATCCTGCCATCTCCTGTGGTCCCAGGCATGAAACTCTACTTCATGTCCCTCTGATATAATCTGTTGTACAAGCCCCGGGAAGGAAAGAGCAATCATTGGTGAGGGGAGCAGTGTGCCGTACAGAGCAGTTCTAATACCATAGAGGCGGCCTGCTTTGGTTCTGAACATCTTTTTGAGAAAACGCGGGTTTTTGATAAGCTGAAAGATTGCTATACCAGAGGCATCGGGTCCCATGCTCAGGTAGAATGTTCCCTTAATGCCAAAATCGGCCATAATCGAAAGGAGACGGGGCACCCCTCTTTTCATGCCCAGATAGGTGTCTACATCGATCTTCAGGCCCAGGATATCTTCTTTATCTTGACGAATGGGCTGCTCCCTCATTTTCCTCCAAGAAGGCATATAGCGTCTTTTTGAGTGATTCTTCCAGCCCGGTCACAGGAGTCCAGTCCAGAAGCTTTCCTGCCTTCTCGATGCTCGGTTTCCTCGTATAAATGTCCTGGTATCCTTTACCATAGAACTCACCGGCTGACACTTCTATGATTTCTGAAAAATCCTTATCATTTTTGTGGTCGGGGTGTTCCATAAAGATTTTTTTTAACATGTGGGCAAGCTCTTTTATGGAGCATTCATTATGGGGATTGCCGATGTTTATGATCTGGTTTTTACAGCAATCATTCCTGTTTTCCAGGATTTTCATAAGTGCATCTATCCCGTCATCCACATAGGTAAAACACCTCGTTTGCCTGCCCCCATCCACAAGAGATACAGGTCGTTTCATCAACAGCTCTGCAATAAACTGGGTAACAACCCTTGAACTTCCCTCCTTTGCAGTGTCCAGGGAATCCAATCTTGCACCGATCCAGTTGAAGGGTCTAAAAAGGGTGAATTCCAGGTCACCTCTGGTACCATGGGCATAAATGACACGATCGAGCATTTGTTTGCAGCATGAATAAATCCAGCGCTCTTTCTGTATCGGTCCCACAACAAGAAAAGTCTCGTCTTCTTTAAATTCAGGATCTGTAGAGGCGCCATAAACTTCCGAGGTGGAGGGGAAGGCAACCCTCTTGTGATATTTCACGCAATGCTTCACTATATTGAGATTCATTTCAAAGTCCAGATTGAAGACACCGATCGGATCCTCCACATAATGTTTCGGAGTGGCAATAGCGACAAGCGGTATGATGACATCGCATTTTTTGACGTGATATTCAATCCATTCCTTGTTGATTGCAATGTCACCTTCCAGGAATTGGAAACGGGGATTATCAAGTACCTTATCCAGTTTATCGAAGGCGAGATCCATACCATAGACAGCCCAATCGGTTGTTTCGAGTATTCTGTTGGTTAGATGATGTCCTATGAAACCATTAACGCCAAGTATTAAGATTTTCATTTTAAAATAATGCCCTTCCTTTTCTTGAAATATTTATAGATACTGCGGTCTCTCATCCGTTCTTCTGACACCTCGATATCTATCAGCCTGAGTCTTCCATCCGATGCCCTGATATAGGCATTGTCATCATCAACCTCTACCGTTCCTGCGGTGAAGTTTGAGCAATTTCCCTCTTCCGGCAGTCCCCACCAAACAAAAAGTTTTCCCCCTTCAGGGAGATATGTGAACCCCCCCGGATAAGGTTTCGTAACCGCCCTGATAAGATTATAAATTTGTATTACCGGCCGGTTCCAGTCAATCTTTCCATCTTCGGGCTTCCTCCCGCCGAAGTAACTTCCCGATTGTAAATCCTGGGGGTGCCGGGGAGCGCTTCCATTTTTTATCAGGGGGAGGAGTTCTTCGAGGAGTTCTCTCGCCTTCTCGCAGAGTTTTTTATAGAGGATAACGGCGGTATCTTTACTATCTATTATAACTTCTTTCTGCCCCACTATATCTCCCGCATCCGCCTTTTCAACCATGTGATGCAGTGTAACACCGGTGCGCTCCTCACCATTTAGAAGCACCCAGTTTACGGGACACCTTCCTCTGTAAGCCGGGAGCAAGGATCCATGAAGGTTATATGCCCCCGATGATGGTACTCCTAAAATTTCTTTACCCAATAGATTCCGATAATAAAATGAAAATATCACATCCGGTGCCATGGCGCCGATCTTTTCGATCCAATCCAGCGTATTTACATCTTCCGGGCAGAACACGGGAATCTTATTTTTCTCCGCCCAGTCAACCACTGAATCAAACCAGCAGTTTTCATCGGGATTGTCCTGATGGGAAAAGACAGCTATAATATCGAAGCGCTCACGCTTCAATGCTTCAAGACCCGCGATTCCCATATTGTGATAGGCAAACACGACAGCTTTCATCTGGAATTTTCCTCGACATCGGAAGAATAAATCCTGTCAATGACATATTCCGGTCTTCTTCTGACTTCTTTATATATTCGCCCGACATACTCACCCGTGACACCAAGTGCAAAAAACTGAAAGCCTATAAAGGCAAACATTATGGCAAAGAGCGTAAAAACACCTTCTGCCGCCCAGGCAGCACCATAGACGAGACGGGCGATTCCAAGGATGATGCCAAAACTAACCCCCAAAAAAGCCATCCCGATACCCGCATACATAATCAATTTTAGGGGAAAATCGGAGAATG
>Ga0268279_1000918_pt1 | contig 17577 bp, 17 predicted proteins | sample saktaG_6_FD_190142 | JGI IMG/M metagenome (GOLD analysis project Ga0268279, IMG submission 190142) | Saline water microbial communities from Sakinaw Lake, British Columbia, Canada - sak_2010_1_5_80m | ecosystem: Environmental > Aquatic > Non-marine Saline and Alkaline > Saline ...
TAGGGGATTTAATCAATCAGAATTATTGGCAAAGTCTATTTCTTCTCATTTTTCTTTAAACTATTATCCTAAAATCCTTTTTAGAATTAAAAACAATCCTCCCCAAGCAAAAATTAATAATCTTTCTGGTAGAAAGAAAAACTCTAAAAATATCTTTCAAATTTCTAATCCTAATCTAATTAAAAATAAATGGATAATTTTAATTGATGACGTTTATACTTCTGGATCAACACTGCAAGAAGCAGCAAAAATTTTAAAAAAGAATGGCGCAAAAAACGTAACTGGTCTGGTTCTGGCTAAAGGATAAAATGACCGGGCATTCGTTATTTACGAAGTGCCCTCTGCTCTTTAACTCTCGCTATTTTCGATAAATTTTTCTTTCTCAAACGAATATTTAATGGCGTAATTTCTAAAAGTTCATCGTCGTTAATAAAACCTAAAGCCTGTTCTAAAAACACTTCATTCCTAAAACCTAAGAAATTTCTGCTGGAGATATAATAAGTAAATCTGGTTAATCCGTTATTTTCTGTTTTCATATCAATTAATTTAGCGCGGCGATTAGTCATTTCTTTAAATTGTTTTATTAATATAATAATCAACTGGTGCAAAATTATCAGTCAAAATTGGAATATCTACATCAACGGTCTTTTTCCATAAATGCTGTAAATATTCATTTAGCTTTGGGTCGCTGTTATTAAAAATTTGATCCTTTTCAGATTTTAGGGCTACTAAAATTATGTTTTGAACCATATTACTATTACCCGAATCTCTTACAGGAAATAAATAAACTTGTGGGAAAAGGCTTTTATATGTTGCGTATTCTGCCCTTAAAAATTTACCTTTTTCGCCTTCTATTGCTGAAATAATGTTTAATATAACAATCCCATCATCATTCAAAATATTATATTTTTTTTGCACCGCTTCTTTTGTTGTTAATTGGTATGGCAAAGAATAATGAGAACTAAAAGCATCCCCAAAAATTACATCATATTTTTCTTGCGTTTTGTTTAAAAATACCCTTCCATCTTCATGATAAATAGTTAGTCTTGAGCTTTCTTCTAGTCTAAAGTACTTTTTTGCGAGCTCGGTCACCTTAGGATCAATTTCAACTACATCAATTGTTGCCTCGGGATATTTATGTAAAAAGTCTTTGGGATATGAATACCCTGCACCGCCAATCATCAATGTTTTTTTAAAATTCGGATTAAAATGTTTTGCCAAATGATAATATTTTGTATATTCGTTAACTAATTCGTCACTATCTAAAAACATTGACGAATGATTCTCGTTGTTGATTCCCATCATTTTAACCATTCTATTTGTCCTTAAATCAATGCGATCATAAATCCAAATACGATTATAGGTCGTGTCAATATCTATAAATCCGATTTTTGGGGGAATATAATTGAGTTTACCAATTGCAAACCAGCCAATAATAACAATGGCAAAAACAGATAACTTAATTCTATCGTCTTTTTTTGCAGAAAGTGCCAGCGAAATAATAATTAATGTTATTGATAAAATAATCAATAATTTATTTGTGCCAAAGTGTGGAATTAAATAAAAACCGGACAAAAATGTTCCGACAATGCTTCCAGTGGTCGATATTGCATAAAGATTACCTACTGTTGAAGCTGAAGTATTTAAGTTGTTCATTTTCAATTTTACAGCATAAGGAGAGACCATTCCCAAAAACACGCTGGCTGGCAAAAATAAACTAAGAGATGCTAAAACCGAGGAAGCTCGGATATCTGTAAAACTATTTTGCAGAATAACAAGCAGAGAGTCTTTTATTAAAACTGTAAGGCTAATTGAAATTGCCGCTAAAAAAATAATCAGGGATAAACTTTTTAAACTGGGTTTTTTATCTGCAATTTTTCCGCCTAAATAATAGCCCAAACTGAGACTCCCCAAAATAATACCTATCAAGCTAGTCCAAACGAAAATCGATGTTCCAAAATATGGCCCAAGCACTCTTGAACCAACAAGCTCAAATATCATAACGACCGCCCCACACACAAATACTACAATTTCTAAAAGATATTTATTGATTTTCATATTTTTATCTTACCAAAAAATCCTGCCTGACGGTAGGCAGGCGCCTCTTTGGCGATTCTAATTTGCTGGGGCTATGGAACGATGTTGGAACCTTTTTTTGCAAAAAACGAGTTTAATCTTACTAAAAGGTCCCCCTAACTAACGATCCTTATATTAAATTATGATGAATTAAGGACTTCTGATATTTTCAATTTCCCAAATTCATTAAATATAATCTTAATACCAATTTCATTTTTCCACCATCCATTGGTTGTAAAATTACTCGCTGGTGTTAATACTGAATTCACTCTATACAACTTTGTGTCTTGTGAAACATATTTTATCATATGTGCCCATGATCTCTTCATAGCAAACCATACTGTTACAAGAATAATAGATTTATAAGGTATAGATAATTCATCCATTATGTTTAATCCACCACGTACATTATCTGGAACACTAATTGCAGTATCATGAATAATTATATCCCTAGACGGAACACCATGTTCTATTGCCCATTCTTTAAATATTGCCGCTTCTGATTTTTCACGTTTTTCATAAATAGGCATGCCGCCAGAAATAAAAATCCTAGGAGCTAGTCCTTGCTTATATAAATTAACCGCAGCTTCAATTCTTGCTAAACTTTTACTTCCGAAGACAAAAATCATATCAGATTGCTGAGGCGTATCTTCTTCACCAAGATATTTTGTTATATCCCTCATCAAATTTTCTAACTCTCTGTTTCCTTCTTCAATCATACGTAATGTCCTGGAAACAATTTGTGATTGTACTCTTGCACCAAGAATTACTAATTCCTGCCATGTGAGATCTTGATTTAAAATATCAGTAGGCAATCCAATTAATTTAAGCCAACGAATAAGTAATTCAAAATTAGCAAAGTGTTTATTTTCTTTGCCTGGCGCAACTGGACGTTTTGCCTCTTGCTGAAGAATTGTTTCTAATTCTTTTATTTCAGGGATCTCAGATGAATTTTTGCGATTTGAAATATTATTCATATTCTAATTCTATCAAAAAATCGCCTTTTTGGCGATTCTAATTTGCTGGGGGTCGTGGACGACGTTAGAACTATACTCAAACAACAAACTGACTATATTTACATACCAGACTTAGGCGCAAAAGTCTAAATTTATTAATTTTATCCTGGGGCTATGGAACGATGTTGGAACCTTTTTAATTCAATAAAAGCCCGAATTTTTGTAAAAGATTCATTCGGGCAGACAAAAAAAACGAAAACTAAATAGAATGGACTTTTTTGCTATCGCTTTCCTGTCGTTGAATTTCGTACCAACAAAGCTGACACGCCCCTTAAATATTGCGCCTGATATTTTTATGTTGTTTTAATTCTAAAACAAATTTACAAAAATCTACAACCTTATTAACGCCATCGTTTTTAATCACTCTGATCTTCGAATCATCTTGATATTTAGGATTACTAATTTCTGGAAAAGTACGAAAAACGATAAAGTCGGATCGTGTACGATTATAAAATTCGATAATATTTTCTATATACCAACTATCTGCTTTTTTTAATGCTAAAAATATTAAAAGTAGGTATTTTACTTCTTTTTCTTGTTCTTGAATATTAACTAATAGAGTATTATATTTTTCGATAGTAAGGCTATTTTTAATCTTTTCTGATAAATTTTTGCAATCTTCTCCAAATTGTTTTTTGATATATTCCAAAAATTGCTGATCATTTTGAATACCCAGAGGAGGTTTTATCCCGGACAATATTCTTATTGTAGTCAAGGCACGATCTAATGCACAATTAAATAATCTTATAAGGCTAATCTTCGACTTTTGCCATTGAAAACTATCTCTGTTTTCAATAACAAAATAAACAATAAGACCAGCTATTATCCCGCCTAAAATATTTAATAAGATACTACACCATAAATAATCCATACCGCATTTACAAAATTTTTATTAATCAAATTACATTGTTCCAAAAAAACTTTGTCCTTTTGATTTTTAAGTCTCTGGGGCTATGGAACGATGTTGGAACCTTTTTGGCTTTGAAAAACGTAATAATTCATATTCTTAAATAAATGCTTCAATTCATAAAAAGTTTATTCATTTTTGCTAAATTCCATAATTTTACTAATCTTTTAAATAATTTGTTCATTTGAGAATGAGAAAGTGAAAGCTCAACTATTAAGTTTGTATTATCATCTGTCCATTTTGAAGCCTTGTCTTTGATTTCTTTATTTATCTCGTCTTTCATTCCAGCTAAAATGTAAGTAGCATATATCTCCCCAGATAAATGATAAATTTCCTCCATAATTTTTATAATTTCTGATGATGGATGCGGATAAATCTTTTCTAAATCTTTTATTATATTCCCTGCGCCTTTTTTGATTAAATTGGATAAATATAATAAATATTCTTTTTTATCTTTTGTAATTAAAATTTGCTTTATGATAACATCATTCCAATTACCTTTAAATTGAACCACCTTTTTAATGCTCCATTCACAAGCCTTATCATTAGCATTATGATCCAAGACAGTCTTCCCAAGATATTCTTTGTATTCTGCCTCCTTTATATGACCCAAATGCAAAAGTATATCGTATGTTAGTCTATTTATTAAAACAGCTATAAACTCAGATTCTGCTTCATTTACCTCTTTAAGTTTTTTAATATTGATAACATTTATTAATTTATCTATAACAAAAATAACCACGAACAATGTAATAATATTCGGAAGTAAGTTTTCAAGAAAATTTATCGCAAATATTTTGTCAATAGTCGCACCAAAAATAACTAATGCTAATATATTTATTATTAAAATAATAAATAATACAATAAAAATTTTTATCATTGATTCATCAATAAAAGATGCCTTAAAATAAGGCATTGTGAGTCTTAATGGGGCTTATTAGATAAATAATTTTCTTGCGGTAGAACATAATAGTTTACTACTTAAATTATATACCTATTGATAAATTCGATCAAACTGTAATTATAAAGCTAAATTTCTGAGCATCGTGAATAATGTTAAAGTTATCATCCAACAGCAAAATGAGTATATTTATATTCCGGACATAAAACCACAAGCTTAAAATCAGTATATCAGATTTTATCCTACCATACTACTAACTATATCTAAAATAAAAACTGCCAAGTAATGGATTTATTATTAGCCTCCGAGGGACGGAATTTGCTAGAACCTGTTTGGTGGAATTATTTTGACGCTTCTTCCAGTTTTTTAAGCATCTTTGATGGTCTTTCGGCGAGTAGAGAATCAAAAAAACTATAAACTTTAACGATGGCATCTCTATTTTTTACAAAGAAATTTTCAAAAGCATTCTTAATCTCTTTTTCGGTCAACTTCTTCTTCATCATATTGTGGATTATAAAATTTCTTTCTCTGTTTATCTGCCATAACTCTTTTGACGCTTGGTTTCCGTACAAACCGCAAAACTGTTTTATCAGAGTTGATATATCTCCCATCTCTTGAACCTGAAAGATTTGAGCTTCCGAATAAATTGGGAAAATGCCGAGCTTTTTATCTTCAATTGTTTTTAAAGCATTCTTCATCGCCATTTCTGACATAATAAGATGTTTTAGGTTCAGCTCAAAACCGAAAAAGAAGTATTGAAAAGCTTCTTGGTATTTCTTTTCGCCCATAGCTCTTTTATAAAGATGGTGATTAGCCCAGCTATTGTCGTTGAGTATTTCGAGTTTTTGTTGGATTCCCACTAATTCTTTCGGAAGGTTTTTCGCCATCTCTTGAAATCGTTCATTGTGCAGTGCCTGAAATTCCCTATTAATTTTTTCTGAAAACCAACGTTGCAGTTTTCCAAAAGTTTTATCTTTTAGCCAAGAAAGCATATTTATTGACCTTTTAATTTATCTTGTTTTTCTATCCCAGCTTTGACATCTTGCATTTTCTTAAGATTCATCTCTGCTCTGGAACGAAAACCTTCTATGAGATTTTTAAAACTTTCTAACTTCCAGATCCCGTATTTAGATACGCCAAAAAGTGTTTCTACTACGTTTTTATTTTCCGGATACATTTCGTTTATTTTTTCGATTCTTTCCTTCCGGCTAGCTGTATATTGTGGCTTATTAGACATTACCACCCCGTACATAAAATCTATAAGGCGCTTGGCGAGTTTTCTTGATTTTTTGCTTATTTCCAATTGAGAAGTAGCCGGGTTTCCTTCCATCCACTTTTTCGCTCGGTCTAGAATTTCAAGTATGTCGTCATTCAGAATAAGGGCTAAAAATAATCCTGCTTTTGGGACTTTTTCGTCTTTGATAATGTCTTCCCCGTATACGAGTACGCCATCGGCTTTTGCAATCACTCTGTATTTTTGGCAACGTTTTGATAGAAATTCTGCTTTCGTAAAGAGTTTCAAGCTGAACCTCTCGTCGTAATCCCTTAAAATCTTAAATGACAAATCTCCAACATCGATAATTATGTATATATTCACATCTGAATATCCTTCTTCATATTCACCCCGCCCTAAACTGCCGACAAGATATATGGCAACAACTTTTTCCGGGGATTTTGCGCGTACTTTTTCTATCCACATCTTTAATAATTCCTTATATGCTTCCGGAACTTTATCAATTGAACTTCTGTTGACCACCTTGAAAGAATTCATCATTTTGCCCTGCTCAGTTATGATTTTTTGCGCATCCTCCTGCGATATTGGAAGTTTAAAGTGATTGACCAGAGCACCGGATATTTTCTCTACGTTTTCTTTGATGGCTTTAAGCGTGTCTTCCGCTTTCATCAACGCTCCCGAAAAAAGGTGTTCCGTACTTTCTAATCGTAGTTTTTTAATGTGCTGTTTGCCGTAATCGGTAAGTGCTAACTGGAAATTTGGCTGCGTAGCTATGTCCGTGAAGCCGAGATTCAAAAAATCCTTATCATATCTCAACCCGCTAACTCTGTGATGGTGATGAGTGCGCTTTCTTAATGCTACGGCAATCTTACTTATCGGGTTTTCCTGATCCCAATTTTTAATTTCTTCTTCAATCCCGATGGTTCGAAGAATTTTTTGTTTTTTATTTAGTAAATTAGATAACTTAATGTCGTTTTCAATCGCTGGTTTTTCGGGAACTATTTCTTCCGTCATCATATGCACAAGCTGCAGAACTTTATCTTTCATCTGATGCACAAGAGTTAAAAAAACGCCCTGATAGTAGGCGAGTAATTCCTGCCGATTAACTCCGGTGGGAACTCCCGCAACCCTGCATTCTTTGATTAAAAATGTTGTTAGACGAAGCTCCTTTAAAACACGATCAATCTCGTTGGCATATTCGAACTGCCTCTGTAAATATCTTAACTCTTTCGAAATCTGGCCCAGCGCTATGTTTTCTGGTTCGCTATTCTCCTTTTGGATACTGCGAAAAAGACATCCGGCTTTCAGCTTATCAAAATTATTTTCTAGTTGTTTTATTTCCATATTTGAGTACTTGTTGTATTTTGGCTCCGGGAACTGGACTATGTTAGAACCTATTTTGGATAAAAAAACACCGATGCCAAATTTTGTATCAACTTCGTTATTATTAAATCGGCCACGAAGGAATGGCTTTATCTATTTCACCCATTATACGTATCGTCTGGCGGATGACAACGACAATTTTCATATAGCATTTGAGGTCGTCTGTTGAAAGCGAACGCTCGGCCTTCTTCCTATCTTTGAGCCATTTTTCGCATACTTGGTAGCCACCTATCATAAACTCCCATACTTCTTTTTCCACAGCTTCAAAGTATTGCCCCTTATTTACATAAACACGCTTATATTTTTCATTATAGCGCACATCGGTGACTTTCCAATCCGCAAGATTCTCCAGTTTCGTGCCGCCAATCTTAACGCTCCATTTATCTGGCTCTTCAAAAATAGTTTTTGATTTATCAAACGGATTTTCGCCGAGTAAGTGAATATTCACAAGTTCGTTGCCAAAGTGCACAAGTTGTGTGAAAAGTTTTTTGTCGCTGGTAAGTGGTAGTCTCGGAAAATCAATTTTAAGCTGTTCTGCGTAGCGTAAACGGTAAGTCGGCGAATGAAGTATCGCGTAAGCATAATAAAATACGGCTTCCGGCCCAAAAGTTTTTTCTAAATCACCTTTACCATCAGAAACAAACTTAAGTCCGAGCTTTTCGGTGAATACTTTGATAAAATCCAGTGAGAGATTTGGCCTACGATCTTCTTGATCTAAAAGATTTGATTGCGTTCTTTCTAAATAACTATACAGTGGAATAGCATATGTTTGAGCAGACAAATAATTTATATCAATAGGAGCAGAGGAAACAAAAATGTGCTGCCAATGTATTGTATTTTCAGCTGTTCTCCTGGTTATAAATCCTATATTTTTTTGATCAATAAAATTCCGCACAGAGGTTCCAGGTGTCCCAATAAATCCCCTTGATTTCCCAGTAAAGTAAATCCATCTCGAATCAAGTGGCCTGTAAGATATATTAGTGTAAAGACCTTGGTTAGTTTTGATATCATTTATTGCCAATTTTAATTGCCAATCTCTTGAATCTCGTGTTTGATATTTTCTAGACACTTCATTAATTGATAAGTTTTTAAAATCAAACACAATTTTCTCTAGACCTGATTTGTCAAAATGAATAGTTAAATCATCTCTCTCTGTCTTAATTGGAGAACTAATACTTTGAAAAATTTCTTCTATTCCGTAGTAATTTCCGTATTCCAACATCATTTCGGCTTCTTTCTGAACAAAAAAATTAAGGTCGCCTCCAAATTTTTTGCTCCAAGCAGTTTGTCTAAATTTACTATTAAAATCTTTTATGTTAAGCGTTCCCCAATTTGTTTTTTCAAAATTTTCATATAGCAATGTTGTGAATTTGTATTTACGTAATCCCCATAGATCACAATACTTTACGATAGTTTCTTTTTGCTTCTTTGAAAACTTGACAAAAATGTTAATTGAAACCCCTTGTTGAATATCAAAGACATTTTCATCCTTCTCGCCGTCTGGCGTAGTTTCGCCTTTCCTACTATTTCCGTGGAGATTATAAATATAAATTTCATCAAAAGTATCCATCAAAGAGCGACGCATTTGGCGATGGGTTATGCCATCAATGAAAGTATTGCTGGTAATCATCGCAAAAATACCTTGTCCTGTTTTTTCAAGTTTCCATTGTGCAAAACGAATGAACTTGATAAAGTCGTCATCAATGTTCATTTTCTTTTCTTTAAGTCCTTTTTTATAATCATTTAGAAGATTCAGAATCCACTTACCGCGATTCATTCGCCCGAAATTGGAATACGGAGGGTTGCCGACGATGACTAAAATCGGCACATTCTTTTTTACTTCCCGAGCATTTTCTGATTCTTGCGGAATTGAATTAAAACCAAAAAGATTTGCGAGTGGTTTATTCGGGTCGTCTAAAGTGTTTGCAAGATAAACCTTGAAGCGGTCGTTGTCTTTATCGGAGTCTCCTTTGGTATTTGCAAAGTCAAAGCCAAGTCGCTGAACTTCAAGTGTAAGTTTAAGATGTGCGATGGCATACGGAGCTACAAGAAGTTCAAAGCCGTAGAAGTGTTTAAGAATGTGCGAGAGTACGACGCGATTAAACTCCTGCGCAACCATCTCATCACCAAAAGTCAAGTTTTCTTTTTTAATGTTGCCGTAAATTTCCTGAATTGCAGACATAAGAAATGTGCCGGTGCCAGTTGCTGGATCAAGAAGATACACCGATTCCTCCACAAGCCCTTTCGCCTTATCAAATTTGTTGCGCAAAATCCAATCAACGCTTTTTATAATATAGTCCACTATCGGCTTAGGCGTGTAATATACTCCACGCGCCTTGCGCTCTTTAGGATCGTATTCTTTTAAAAACGGCTCATAGAATTGAATGACAGGGTCTTCTCCAGGTTTATGCTCCACGAGTTTTTGATGAATTCGCTCAATCTCGGAAGCGTTGAGTTGATCCACCAAAAGGCGCGCCGCTTCATAAATAGTTGGAATGGTACTTGCTACTTTTTTTACGAGGCCATAAAGATCGGAAAAAATTGGCACATTTGTTGGAAGATAGTCAATCGCGTTTGTAAGTGTAAGCTCTGTGCCATTACCGCGACGCGAATGCTCAAGCGCTGCAAGGAAAAGAGAATACGCCATCGTCTCGGCCACCATATTGGCAAACTGATGTTTGGAGATATCTTGAATGAGCGTCTTTTCAAATGTTTCTTTGAGTTTTTGTAAGTCGGAATCTGCCTCACTTTTTCCCAATACTTCCTCTACTTGATGAGATAACAACCGCGTCTTTTTGGCTAGCGCAAGAGCAAGTTCTTTTGGAGTTCGAGTTTGATATGCCCGGCCTTCAAAAAATTTTGTCAAAAATGATTCAAATTCTTCACTTGAAACATTATTTATATCAGTTAGATCAAAAAGAGTTTCCGCTATCTTTTTTGATTTACCTCCACCCCATTGCCAGAGTTGCCACTCGCGAAGATTAGTAAAAATGATATTTTCAAGCGATTCTTTATATTTTGAAAATTGCTCTTGGAATTTTTCAGCACTAAGATTTTCTTGAGGAACTTTCACTTCAACCCATCCGATAAGGTCATTGCCATTCCGAATAGTAATATCTGGAAAACCTATTCGGTGTTCATATTGAGTTGATGTCTCCTCCGGCGTTGCTTGTGGATTGCTAAATTTAAATGTGTTACTTCTCGCACACTCCTCAAAAAAAACACATAAGAGTGGATAATAAGACCGTTCCGTAGCAGTATCTTTTATCTTCGCAATTTTCTGTTTAAGTAGTTCAATTTTGTCCAAAAGTGTCTCTTTTGGTAAATTTTGATTATTTTTAAACATATTTCTAATTGAATTATACCTTTCTTAACTGCATTAATCAATTACCATTTTTAGCTTTATCTAGTCATATTTTATTACTAAAATAGGACTAGATAAAGTGTAATTATATTATTTATATGATTTCTGAAAAAGCCAAAGATAGATCCAAAAATGGAAACATTGAAAATAAAAAGCAATTTTAACAGCCTTAGATTCGAACCTTATTTTAAGAGAAAAAACTTTAAAGTTATTTACTTAGTATAAAACACATTATGGATATTTTGCACTAACCCTTGTGTTTCATAATTTCCGATAGTAAGCCAAGTTGGGATACCTAAATTACACAATCCGTTTTCATTTTTCGAAAAAGCAATACCACCAGAATTCCCGCTATCAATTTTTGCTGAAATAAAATAGTTTTTATATGGTAATTCACTGAATAAAATTGTAGCATCATATCCACTTATAATTCCATTTGAAACAATACGAGATAATGTTGCTCCCATTGAAACTCCGCCAACAATTATTTGTTGCTCACTATAAGCTGGATAACCCACTATCACAACAGGAGAACCAACTGGCATAAACTCAGGACAATTTTTAAGCAAAGATATATTATAATTAAGATTCTCAATAGAGGTTATTGCAAAACCTTCTCCTAAATTGGGCATCTTGTCCCATATTCTTAAATCCAATACAGCTACATCGGCTAAATTATTCCAGCTTGAGATAGTGGAACCGGTCATAAAACCACCCAAACCATTACCATCTGTATCCTCTACAGCCACAAGGCAAGGCGTATTTGTAGATAGGTTATTTACAACGTGACGGTTAGTTAAAACTAAATACTTATTTGCGCCAGACTTTGCTAATGTTCCGCTTCCCGAAGTACTGCCACAAGAAATTTTTACTACTCCGGTAATATATTTGTTAAGTTCTGCTACTGTAATTTCTGTACTTTGGGCAGGAATTTCTTTTGTTATTGTTTGCGTAACGATTTCCGGCTTCTTATTCTTTAGTGCCTCTACTTCCTGTTTTAACTTTTCAACCTCTGAATCTTTTTGCTGTTGCACTTCTTGTGCTATTTTTTCTTTCTCATTTTTTACAACTTGATAATTTTGGTATTGCTTTACACTAAAATAACCGATACCACTAACAGCTAGAATACCCACAACAATTGCGGTGAGTATTGGTATTTGCACAAACCCTCTTTGATTTTTAATTTTTTCTTTCATATTTTCGCATAGGTTTTATTTATTCTTTGCCGGGAGGAACAAAAAGCTCCCCGCTGGCGATATGTGAGCTATACTTAAAATCCCAGTCCGTTTAACTTATTTATTACAACACCCCGCATAATCCCAAGCGCCACTCCGAAAGCAAAGCCTAAATAACCGAGAATTAAGCCAACTTTAGCAAGACCTTTTCCTGTATATAAGGTAGGATCTTTTTTTATTTTATTAAGAGCTAGATGACCGCATATAATAGCGACAATGCTTGCAGTTGAGAATGCTGGACAACCACCAATGATACCAAAAACTAAGCTCGCAACAGCTAAGCCCCTCTTTTTGATATTTATGTTATTATTTTGGTTTTCAATTTTATTTGTCTCCATATTTCGCATAGGTTTTAATGATTACCATCGGGAGAAACAAAAAGCTCCCCGCCGACGATGACCTTTCGATCACCCACACCCCTTTCGGGATATGACCATCCCTGGTGCTCCGACGAGGAGCTTTCTACCAGGGATGGATTTATATACCGTGTCCTATTGATTTAGGGATTAGGTATTATATTTAATATAATAACATTTTTAGTTTATTTTTAAAAATAAAACTTGTTGGGGCTAGATTAAAATATCTAACTCCAAACCTAGCTAGTGATTGCTTTTCTAGCACAAATCAGTTTTTTTTAATAAGGTGTTAATAGGACTATTTCGTTTGTAATTATAAAGATGGGGTTTTGCTTGCTAACAACTTATATTTTTTATCTCTTTAGACAATTATATTCTTTATTTTACACTTCTAAAATTTCAATATCAAAAAATGGTAAGTCTTGTCATATAGAAAATCACATCCTTACCAAACCAAAAAGGAGCCCCTTGACATACAAAATATGTTTGATAAACTAAAAGTAGTTGGCACCAGGCAAAGCACGAAAAAGCCCAACCTGTAGCATTTCATCTCGGATATATCTTTTTCCGCCGTCAATAAATACGGCGAGGCCAATAGAAAATCGATGCCCGATGAGTGAGTGCTGAACTAACGCGATTTGCGTTTCTGGTTCAGTTTTCACTCCTCGGGCTTTTTGTTTGTCATATATGAAACAGGATCGCAAATACGCAATCCTGTTTTTTGTTTTTGAAGTTAACTAAAAGTCAATTACAGGTATTAAAAATAACCCTTAATATTAAAAGTAGAATTAACCAATTTAAAAAGTCGTCTAAAAAATAAATCAAAATTACTATGAGCAAAAAATTACAAAAGGATCAACAAGAAGGAACTCTTGATGACTACACAAACTATTTTTATACCTTTGATTTGGGTTGTTCAGCCGCATTGATAAGTGCGGGTTTTAAGCTTATCTCATTGAACAAAGAAAACCCTCGCAAAGTCCAGTTCGTCTTTCGCCGAGAAATCGGCATAGAAAAGGTCGTTGATGACTATTGGGCGGACAGATTGGAAGTTAAAGCAAGAACATTCTTTGATAATGTCAAGATGATAAAAAATAGATTATATTCCAGCAAATAATACTATGTTGTCGGACGAGCAAATAACAAAATTTCAGACGCTTTATAAAACCAGCTTCGGCAAAAAGATCGGCCGAGAGGAAGCATATGAAAAAGGTGCAAAACTCATCCGACTTGTTGAGTTGATTTACAAAAAAATGACCGAAGCTGAATACAAACAACTCCAACAACGCCGCCGAGAAACTGGCGACTTAAAAACCTAACATTACAAAATTATGAAATCAATTGAAAGAAGATTCAATAATATAAAGAAAGGTAATCCTTATTGGAGTCTTTATCTCTGTTTTACTGAAGCCATAAAGAACCAAAATTTTAGCAAGCAAACATTACATCGCTGGTTTAATAAATTAGTAGACAAAAACGATTATTCCAGAAGTGAGAAAAATGGGGTCTTGGGATTCCTCGACACACTCACTAAACCCTTGAGGACGGCATAAAAAAGGGGGTGTTGGTGCATTTAAGGCATCCAAATATCAAAGCAACCTAAAGACACCACCCCCAAAAAATCAGAGGCCTCACAGGGCATTTTCGCAAAGGAAACTGACGATATGTAAACTACAACTTATTAAAATTACAATTACACTAAATGCAATCAGTCAGCTCCATAATTAATAAAAATATCAGCAAGGAGGGTGGCCTTTTGAATACCAAAATTAACGGATTTACTAAAGTCCCTAATCTTTTTTTAATGCGCCAAGATATAAATATCTATGAAAAAATGATTATGATTATTCTTAAAAAATATAAAATGAATAAAACTCTGTGCTGGCCATCACTGAAAACTATAGCCGAAAAAGCTCGGTGTTCTGAAACTACCGTCAAAGAAACGATTAAAAAGTTAGAAAATAAAGAACTGTTAATTAAAAGCAGGGATAAAAAGTTCAAGAGTAATGTATATGAGGTTAAAATGTAAAAAACCATATAGGCGCCACGCGCCTACTAACATAGTTGCCATACGCCTATTGACCGGACACGACACGCCTACTAATAAGATAAAGGAAAAAGAATAAATGAATAAGATATAGAATAAATATAAATTTTATATAAAAATATGTCGAAAGAAACTTTAAATAGCAAGGAATTGATTTACGAATTGTATCATCTTTGCTCAAACAGACAATTCAAAAAACCCAAACCCTTGCCAGAATTTAATATAAAAGAAGCACTTTTTATTAGGGATCTTATATTCCATAGGCCAAAAGATATTATTTACTTTTATCTTACAAATCACATAAGTTGTAGGACAGGACTCAATGGAATAGAGTTATTTAATAGCAGAGGTTACAAAAGGTATCTGTTCGTAATGAATTTCTTAAAGTGTAAAGGAAATGCGACAAAGGCGGCAATTCTTTCCGGATACAGTCCAAGAAGCGCAAAACAGCAGGGACATCGCATATTGAGGTATATACAAGGTTATTTTAGAAACCAACACAAATGATTACTTTTGATGACTTTCTGAGCAAAAAATGGTGGATAAAATAAAATATGTTTGTTATAATGTAAATGTTGATCCATAATCCAATTACTTCCAAAGGTTTTTTTATCTCGTTGCTTTGAAGGGGCGGCTATGCCAATGAGACAATCCTTTGGGAAAGTGGATTTGGGTCAACCATAGCCGTCCCTTTAAATTCTTATGAATAAACACTTATTACAACTTAAAAAGAAATTCGGAAAATATGGAAGTTGGGCTTTATGGAATGAGGATGGAAGTATTGCTTCATTAATTAATAAAGACAATTTTGAGTTTCTAATAAAACCAAATATAATTTTTATGGGGCTTAATGCCAGTTATGATCTCCGTAAAACATTTGATTGGATGAATTATCATTTTATAAAAGATAAGGAAAATTCTTCCTGGAAAAAAGAACATTGTCGGAAATTAGCTGAAGTTTTGCAGGAAGATGAGTTTGGAATGTTTAAGGGTGCTTATATGACGGATATAATCAAAAGCCATTACGATTCTGATAGTGACATTATAGCGAGAAAAATTGATAAAGATAAAACCATCATTGAAGAAAGTAAGCAATCATTTAAAAAAGAGATGGAATTACTTTCAAAGATTTCGGAGTCTGATAAATTTCTTGTAATTTGCATTGGCATCAAGTCTTTTGAAATAACAAAAGAAATAGTAGAAAATAATGTCTATAAAATTTACCATTATTCAAATTGGAGTGACAAGTCCAACAAAGATAAAGAAATAAAAGGATATCAAAAAGTACAAGAAAGAATAAGGCAAGATTTAAGAAAAATAATTAAAAAATTATGAAAGAACAAAACAAAATTAAATACTTTCTATACGCCAGAAAATCATCGGAAAGCGAAGACCGACAGGTGCAGTCTATTGATGATCAGACAGACCGGCTGAAAAAATTAGCCAAAGATTTGAATTTGGACATTAAGAAAATCCATATTGAAACGAAGTCCGCAAAGAAACCAAATAATCGCCCAGTTTTTGATGAAATGGTACAAAAAATTGAAAACGGCGAAGCGGACGGAATTTTATGCTGGCAGATAAACCGTCTATCTCGCAACCCTATTGATAGTGGAAAGCTTCAATGGTTACTACAACGGGGCATACTGAAATCAATCCAAACAATAGATAGACAATATCTTCCTGACGACAATGTTTTACTTTTCAGTGTAGAAAGCGGTTCTGCAAATCAATTTATTTTAGACTTAAGTAAAAATGTTAAACGAGGGATGCTAAGAAAATTAGAAAGCGGATGGCAAACAGGAATAGCCCCATTAGGTTATCTCAACGACAAAGAAAACAAAATCATCATCACTGACCCAAAACGTTTCAATCTTGTTAGAAAGATGTGGGATTTAATGCTCACAGACAACTACACACCACCAAAAATCTTGGATATAGCAAACAAAGAATGGGGCTTTAGGACAAGAAAATTTAAGCGGATTGGCGGTAATGAATTATCGCGAAGTGGTATCTATAAGATTTTTACGAGCTTGTTTTATGCAGGTATCATTGAGAATAACGGAGTTCAATACGAAGGAAAACACGAACGTATGATTACGCTTGAAGAATATGACCGAGCGCAAATGCTTCTTGGAAGGAAAGGTAAGCCGAGACCAAAACATCACGAGTTCGCTTTTACCAGCTCAATTCGTTGTGGCGTATGTGGTTGTCTTTATACGGCCGAAACAAAAAGGAAGATTATAAAAAAGACTGGCAAAATCAAAGAATATACTTATTATCACTGCACGAGAAAAACAACAAAAATTAAATGTAATCAGAAAAAAAGTATAACGGTTGATGATCTAGAACTATCTATTGAGAAAGAAATAGAAAAATATACTATTTTGCCGGAGTTTTTACAGTGGGCGCTGGAAGGTTTAAATAAGAAAAATGATATGGAGATTGAAGATAGATCAAAAATTTATGAAATGCAACATAAAACTTTGGTTCAAACACAAAATGATTTGGACGAGCTCACCAAAATGAGATACCGCCAGCTTATTGATGACGAAACTTTTATAAAAGAGAAAAACATACTCCAAAGCAAAATCTCCCAGCTTGAAGAAAACTTACGGGACACCGAGTCACGAGCCGATAAATGGTTAGAGCTTACCGAAAAAACTTTTAACTTTGCTACTTATGCTAGAAAAGCGTTCTTAATGGCTGAAGGTAAACAAGGGTTAGAACTGAAAAAAGAAATTTTATTAGCATTAGGAAAAACGCCTATAATAAACGACGGAAAGCTCTTTATTGAAGCAAATGAATGGTTCGTACCTATTAAGAATGATTATCCGACGCTTGAAAAAAAATACATAGGGTTAGAACTGAATAAAATGCCGATGAATAAAACAAAAACAGAGGCATTAACCTCTGTTCGTACACAATGGCTGGGAAGAAAATTTGCTATTTGGAGAAATCTTAGCGCTTTTGTTCTATCAATAATTGTAGCTTTTACTACAGTGCTAATATTAAACATAGTCTGATGTTGCAATTTAAAAAGATTTCAGTAGCTTGG
>Ga0268279_1000919_pt1 | contig 17536 bp, 15 predicted proteins | sample saktaG_6_FD_190142 | JGI IMG/M metagenome (GOLD analysis project Ga0268279, IMG submission 190142) | Saline water microbial communities from Sakinaw Lake, British Columbia, Canada - sak_2010_1_5_80m | ecosystem: Environmental > Aquatic > Non-marine Saline and Alkaline > Saline ...
AATTAGTTAAAGCTGCTGATAAAATTGCCCAGCAGCCCATTGCTTTGCAACTCAGATACTTGCAGACTTTAACCGAAGTGGCAGTTGAAAAAAATTCTACTATCCTATTTCCTTTGCCTATCGACTTGATTAAACCTTTTCTGGAAAACTTTGGTCCAAAAGAAAGTAAAAAGAAATAAGTATAAGGTCATTCCCGGAAAAAAGGAATGACCTTATACTTATATAATAATAACTTAATCTAAGCGGTAACTTTATATACTTTATCGCCATGTCGAACTCTATCTTTTACACTAATTCCTATACCGTCACCGGTTTTAGCAGAATCTACAGCCTGGTGTTCTATCTGCATTGAAACTATTTTCTGTTCAAAATCAGTAGTGTGCCCAACAAAATGAATGGTATCGCCTAAATGTAATTCTCCGTTGTTAATTACCAGGGCAGCAACATCAATTTTAGCAAAGTAATCAGTTACTTTTCCAATCATTACTTCAGCCATTTTTTTACCCTCCTTTATTCTTATAATTTTTTATTAATAAGCTCGGGCAAAATACACTAAAGCAGAAGACTCCTTCCCACAGTAAATACATTTTCCCGAAGCTTCTTCTTGCTCAAAAGGAATGCATCTTATACTTGCCTTGGTCTCTTCTTTTATCTTTTCTTCACAATCTTTGCTTCCGCACCAATAAGTTTTGATTAATCCTCTCTGGTCTTCGATAATTTTTTTGAATTCTTTATAATCGGAAGTCTTCCGAATATTTTCTTCTAAAAATTTCTTGGCTCGGGCAAAAAGATTTTCTTGAATATTGTCCAGTAATTCTTTAACTGTCTCTATTAATTTTTCTTCTTTTACAGCTATCTTTTCTCCGGTATCCCTTCTCACCAACATCACCTGGCCTTGCGACATATCTTTAGGTCCGATCTCCAGTCTTAAAGGAACTCCTCTCATCTCCCATTCGTTGAATTTCCAACCGGGAGTATATCCGTCTCGGATATCAATCTCAACCCGAAAATCTTTCTTTAAAATAGTGCGGATACTCTCGGCTTTCTCTAAAACCATTTCCTTGGTTTTATCGAACATAATGGGCACTATGATCACCTGAACGGGAGCAACCTTAGGAGGCAGTTTTAATCCCCGTTCATCACCATGCACCATTACCAATGCTCCAATTAATCTGGTAGTCGTCCCCCAGGAGGTCTGCCAGACGTATTTCTCTTGCTGGTCTTCATCTAAAAATTTAATATTAAAGGCTTTAGCAAAATTTTGCCCCAGGTTATGAGAGGTACCGGCTTGCAAGACTTTACCATCAGCCATAAGAGCTTCTAAAGTATAAGTATGTAATGCCCCGGCAAATTTTTCTTTTTCAGTCTTTCGCCCCACAATTACCGGGATGGCCAGATCTTTTTCAATATAATCACGATAAACCTGATTTAATATTTTTAAGGTTTCTTCTTCTGCCTCTTGCTCGGACTTGTGTGCTGTATGGCCTTCCTGCCAGAGAAATTCGGTAGTCCTTAAAAACAGACGGGTCACTTTCTCCCAACGTACAATATTCACCCATTGGTTTATTAAAATAGGTAAGTCTCTCCAGGATTTAACCCATTTGGAATAAAGGCTGCAGATAATGGCTTCTGAGGTAGGACGGATAGCCATCCTCTCTTCCAACTTTTGGTTACCTCCATGAGTAACCCAGGCAACCTCGGGGGCAAAACCCTCTACATGTTCTGCTTCTTTCTTTAATAAACTCTCCGGAATAAACAAGGGGAAATAAGCATTCTTATGTCCGGTTTCTTTGATTCTTCTGTCCAAACCAGCTTGCATATTCTCCCATAGGCCGTATCCATAGGGTCTGATTACCATACAGCCTTTTATGGTGGTATAGTCGGCCAGTTCAGCTTTTCTTACTACATCCACATACCACTGTGAAAAGTCTTTTTCCTTTGAAGCAATTTCTTTAACAAATTCTATATCTTTCTCCACCGATGTTCCTCCATTATTTAGTTCCTTATCTTATTACCGTCTTATAATAATATATTTATTAAAGATTTTATCATAATTTAATGTAGTTGTCTAAAATTTCTCGTATCTCGGGGAGAAAACAATAATGTGTAATTTGTAGGGGCAGACCTTGTGTCTGCCCGTGATGAGTGATGAGCAATAGAATCAAGTAGGGGCGTATTGCAATACGCCCCTACAGAAACTGATAACTGAGAACCGAGAACAAAAAGGGCAGACACAAGGTCTGCCCCTACTAATTTTAATGCTACAAAAGACCGAATTATAGTTAGCTCCTGTGGTTATACTTCGGCTAATTCGCCTTCGGTCCTGGCTACTACTACCGCACAGGCGGCATCTCCAGTCACATTACAGGAGGTTCGAGCCATATCTAATATTCGGTCAATTCCTGCAATTAGTGCTACTCCTTCCAGGGGTAATCCTACAGAAGTAAGCACCATAGTTAACATAACCAAACCTGCTCCTGGTACACCAGCGGTACCGATTGAGGCCAAAAGGGCGGTTAGAAGTACGGTTAACTGCCCTCCCAAACCAAGATGAATACCATAAGCTTGGGCTACAAATAAAGCACATATACCCTGATACATAGCTGTTCCATCCATATTAATCGTTGCCCCCAAAGGCAATACAAAACTGGAAATAGTAGGTGAAACCCCTAAATTTTCTTGGGATGCTCGCATAGTAACCGGGAGGGTCGCTGAACTACTAGAAGTGGTAAAAGCTAACAATGATGCTTCACTAATCCCTTTGAAAAATTTCCAAGGGCTCATTTTACCAATAATAGAAACCATCCCAGAATATACTACTACTTCATGTATTATAATACCAAAATAAACAGCGAAAATTAATTTAGCAAAAGGTATTAAAACAGCTAAACCCTGAGCACCAACTGTAACCGCAATCAGGGCAAATACGCCGTAAGGGGCAAATCCCATTACTGTGCCCGTGAGTTTGTACATAGTCTCCGCAAATCCTTCAAAAAACTTTAGAACTGCTTTACCCTTTTCGCCTGCTTTGGTCATAGCATAACCAAAGAAGAGAGCAAAGACTATTACCTGGAGCACTGTACCTTGTGCCATTGCTCCAATTGGATTGGTCGGAATCAGGTTTACTACAGTGTCAACCAAGGAAGGAGTTTTGGCTGCCTCTTGAGCGACTCCCTCTAATACTAAATTCATACCAGCGCCGGGTTGAATTATATTTCCCACCAATAAGCCGATAACTATAGCAATGCCAGTAGTTATTAAATAATAAATTATAGTCTTACCAGCTACTCTTCCTAGTTTTTTGGGTTCAGCAATACTGGCTACTCCTAATACCAAAGTAGAAAAGATTAATGGGATAATAAGCATTTTCAATAAATTAAGGAAAATAGTACCCACAGGCTTTATCCATACTATGCCCGGTCCCCATATTGCTCCTAAAATTGCTCCTGAAACAAAACCGATTAAAATTTTCTGAAAAAGTTTCATTTTTTATTTCCTCCATTTAAAAATAAAAACTGTAAAATAATTAAATAAATTGCTCCACTCTTGTCTATTCTTTTTTTCTGGTCCTCACCTCGCTTTCTGTACAGCTATACTGGCTAAAACCTGGGTCGGGTCAATTATTGGTACCAAAACGTCTCCGTCTTTTAAAATTAAAGGAATTTCGGTACAGCCAGCGACTACTGTTTCTGCTCCTTTATCGATTAAATTTTGGGTGATTTTCAAAATACTTTTCTTTACCCTCTTAGATAGATCTCCTGCTTTAATCACATAAATTACCTTCATAATTTCTTCTTTCTCCTTCTCCTGGGGAGAGATAACCTCGATATTAAATTTTTTAAAGTGTTGATGATATATTTCCGACTTATAGACACCTATAGAAGCTAAAAGTCCTACCTTTTTTATTTGAGGAATTCTTTTTTTAGTTTCTTTAGCAGTCTCTTCAATCATATTTATAATCGGTATATTTACACTTTCTTGAATCGAGGGAAGAAAATAGTGGGCGGTATTGCAGGGGATAACTATAAAATCTGCTCCAGCTTTCTCCAGGTTGCGGGCGCTCTGTTGTAAGGCCGGAAGAGGGTCTTCTCCTTTTCCCAGGATAGCCGCAGTTCGGTCTGGTATCTTGGGATTATTATCAATAATTATTCTTAGGTGATCCTGGTCTTTTTCTGCGGGAGTAAATTTAATTATCTTGTAAAATAAGTCTACAGTGGCCTCGGGCCCCATTCCACCTAAAATTCCGATAATCTTTTCTGGCATTTCTAATTTTTTACTTCCTTTTTACCAGATTATATGGGTTTACTCTTATTTTAAAACAAATTTATTATACTACAAAAATACAATAAATTCTTCTTTTTTTTCAAAATATTTTTATTGTTTAGTTTTCTATATTTTTATAAAATCTTTTCTTTTTACATTTTTTAATATAAAATTAAAAATGTAGGGGTTTGATTCATCAAACCCGCAATAATTTAGAATGTCATTGCGAACATTAGTGGCGTGACAATCTCAATGCCGGGATTGCCACGCTCCGATAAATCGTCGCTCGCAATGACAAAAATGCCCGTATCGGGACGGATCAATCCGACCCCTATCCCTAATCCTAATAATAAAAGCTGATAGAATATAGCTTATTGGTCCATATCGAATACATTTTATAATATTAAAAATTATTAAATAATTGGGGGTACTATGAAATGAAAATTGGAATAATCTCTGATACACATGATAATTTGCCTCAGATAAGAAAAGCAGTGAAAGTTTTCAACCGGGAAAAAGTTGAATTGGTCTTGCATGCGGGGGATTTTGTCTCTCCTTTTACTTCCCTGGAATTTAAAAATCTAAACTGCCCCCTAAAAGGGGTCTTCGGAAATAACGACGGGGATAAACTTTACCTTCAGGAAAAATTCAAAGGGATAGGAGAGCTTTACCCTGCGCCATATAATGTAAATATAAATAGTAAAAATGTTATTATGCTTCACAAAGAAAAATTAATAGATGCCCTGGCAGAAAGCCAGAAATATGATGTGATTATATATGGCCATAGCCATCGAACTGATTTGCGTAAAATCAAAAAGACACTTATTATAAACCCGGGGGAATGCGGGGGCTGGCTAACCGGCGAGAGCACTATCGCCTTATTGGACCTGGAAACTTTAGAGGCAAAGGTTATAAATCTAGCGGATAAAATACAGTGATATGTGACATGTAATATGTAATGAGTTGGGAATATAGGAAACTATACCTCCATGTGGGACAGACGTCTCGCCTGTCTATTAATAAATCCGTATCTCGGAAAAGAAAATAATAATGTATAATTAGTAGGGGCAGACCTCGTGTCTGCCCATGATGAGTAATGTGTTGCAGGGGTTCAATTCATCGAATGAAATTAGGGGGCGGATTCATCCGCCCCCTAATTTCATTCTCTATCTTCTTCTCAACCTTTCCATGACCTGGTTGCCCCCTCGACCAAAATAATCATGTAATTTTCGATATTCCGCAAATAACTGGTTGTAGGCCTTAACATTTTCTGGGAGAGGGTTACAGTCTTAAGGGGAAAGATTCCTTATCAAAAATCCTTAGATGGTAAGCGAAAATATGCTTTACTTTTCCCCCAATAGATAGTATTATTTTCTATAGGAAAGAGTAGAAAATGTAACTAACAGGGAGGTGCACTCTGTTTTTTCAAGTACTATATTTAAATCCAGACTCTTGGATTTTCATGTTATCATCTTATTATACGGGCGAATTCTTATGAATTTAAAAGGTGAGAAGAAAAGTCACTCATCGGAGCTTTGATACAATTTTTCTTATAAATGTGCATATTATACTATGTTATAATATTATTAACATAGACTCATGTCGTTTGTAAAAAGCTGAGCAGTAATAAAAAATATATATAGGAGGATTAATTTTATTATGAACAACTTACTTTATCCAGTAGCATCCCTCAGCACTATAGCATATTCAAGAGATTCAAAAAGAAAGCGACTATCAAGCTACGATAAAACTGGTGGTAATGATGACCGGATATACATTGAACCCGGCGAAAGCAGATTAATTGCAGATATAAAAGATATAGGATGTATTAATCACATCTGGTGTACAATAGCGGGTGAAAATTTTATTAACGAAAAAAATTATTTAAGAAAAATCATTATCCATATGTACTGGGATGGTGAAGAAAATCCAAGCGTTGAAGTACCAATTGGGGATTTTTTTGGTATGGGACATGCACAGTGCCATAATTACGTATCAGAACCCTTGCAAATGAGCCCTCAAAATGGCAAATCTTTCAACTGTTGGTTCCCAATGCCTTTCTCAGCAAATGCCAAAATTGAAATTTTAAATGAGTGTGATAAACAAATAATATTCTATTATTATGTAGATTACGAAGAATATAACCAAATGCCTGAGGGGTTACTTAGATTTCATGCTTCATGGAACAGGGAATGTCCTACAAAGGGCGTAGAACAGGGGAATATGACCAATAGGGAATGGTTATTTGAAGGTAAGAATACAACAGGTAAGAAAAACTATGTAATTCTGGAAGCCAAAGGCAAAGGGCATTACGTCGGCTGCAACCTAAATATTCACAACCTCAGGGATACTACAAAATGGGACTGGCCAGGCGAAGGAGACGATATGATTTTCATCGACAGCGAAAAATGGCCTCCGACACTTCATGGTACAGGTACTGAAGACTATTTTAACACGGCCTGGTGCCCCACCCAGGAGTACAATTCACCATACCACGGAATTATTCTTGGAGGGAAGGATAATTGGAAAGGCATGATAAGTTACTACAGATATCATATCCGTGATCCCATAATGTTTGAGAAATCCATAAAGGTTACCATTGAACACGGTCACAACAACCACAGGTCTGATGACTGGTCAAGTACAGCATATTGGTATCAAACCGAACCTCATATGAAATTCAAGTCCCTCCTTCCTGTAAAGTTGAGACTTCCTATAGACGAAGAAGAATTTCAATGGGAATGGAAGTAAAAAAAATCCTCTGCGAAAATTTGTGGAAGATTTTTTATTGATTATTGGCAACTGTAAAGTCTTGTATTCTCCACTTAATTCGTGTTGCCGTTGTAATGTACTCCCAATTCACCTAATGAAGTGAAATGTGCAGTTCCTCCTGGAGTACTTATAATCCTTACGCCGTCTCCCGTAATATTATTAAATGTAAACGTATAAGTTACATTTCTACCCGCAGAATTGTTATTAGGATATACAGGGCTGGCTATCATACCTGTTACGTCCATCCAGTTGGAATTCTGTCTGACCTGAACTTTTATATCATTAAACCAATCGCCATCTGAAAAAATGTTAACGGTAGTGTATTCAACCTTATTCATGTTAGTGCGCTTGTTTCCATGTATAACCCCACCAGTCGGCTGTCTTTGCTTTGCCATCCCAGCGATCTTCAGTATGGTTAAGTATTCCGTCATTCATATAAACTATTTTCCCAAATTGATTACTCTTGCATATAGGTTTAAAACCGCCCAAACCTTTCTGTCTTTATTTGGCCAAAGACGGGTTCAACAATTATTTTACGATTCTTGTATATTTCTTTTGAAGAATCTTTTTTCATTTTCTCTACCATAGTAGTTATAAGTTATAAGTAAGCCTTTCCTATTAGTGATTAATTTAGGCGTGTTATTTTTTGAATACAGGGATCTATCCTTTTTACCTGCATCCAAGGCAAGCTCTGTCTTTTGCCTATATATCCTGTTTTTTTCAGAATATTTTAGTTCTAAAATATTGCCAGCCGGACAGGTAAATGTATCTTTCTCATAATTATATAAAAAGTAAGATTTACTTATTTTTTTACTACTATCTACTGACTTATCCTTCCCCCCTTTTTGCAGCTGCTATATAGGCGCCAATTCTAGCAGCGGAAAGTGTAAAGATGTTATCAGCTGTGGTATAACCATTATCAAGGCTCATTTTATCTGGTAATTTGCCTGTATTTTTTTCAATCTCGGTTAGCGCTCTATCAAGTTCAACCTTATCATTTGCATTTTGAGTTAAGTGCTACTCTACTATTATTTGCTTTTAGAATCTACGCTTATCTTGCCATTGTAGCAGTACTCATGGTTGCCTCTGTGTTTCATCATCTTTTCCTGGGTGTCAGCAATGCTTATCTGCTTTTTGCCTTTAATTTTTCCTTTGGGGTCCTTCTTTTTTTTCTTTTTTCTAACTCTTTTTTAACCTTTTTAATTTTTTCGAGTCTACTTCCTTTAATTTTCAGCTCATCTGGTATACTATATCCTTTTCCGTTATAATAGATTTTATCTTCCTTTTCGTCACATTTTTCTGCTTTTTTTAAAAGCTTTTCAATTTCATGTTTTAGTTTTTTTATTGGCTTTAAAATGAGAGTAGTTTGCTGCCTTATGTTTTGAAGTATTTGCAAAAACTTTGAACCATCAAAGCTTATATGACCTAAAAATACCATTCCAAGACCACTGGCTATTTTAACACCCTCATGGACAAGATTGAAAAAACCATAGCAAATTTAAATGTAAAAAGGCTTGGTGCAAATCTGTTTGACCAAAGTAGATTTATTCACAAAGATGAAGATTAAAAAAAATTTGTAGTGATAATGAATGACTATCCGGATAGAATTATGCAGGAAGCTTATAGGTTGTTATGCACAGACCTGAACAAGATGAAGACATTGTTTGAAAGTGATACGGGTGTTTGTATTAAAAAGTGATTTTGAAAAACTCCATAGTGTAAAAATAAAAACTAAAGCATCATCGATAGGTTCAATATGATGTAAAAATGTGGGTAAACATATCCTTTACAAACCCATTTACCCACGGGAATCTCTGAAGTTTCAAATTTTCACTTCGGGTTTGGATAAAATTATCTTACACAAATACGGTTTTTCTGAGCTGTTTCACGAATAGATAGATTTTACGTAATTGTAAAATTATTTTTCGAGTTTTGCCTTCATCCAGAATACATTGTAAGGCTTCCACTGTGACATCGCAAAGTATATTATCTGTCCGTTGTTTTCTACAAAACGAGGGTGTATATATGCACCGTATAAATCCGGATAGTCTGAAGCATTACATACTTCGATACCCTTACTCCAAGGTCCCCAGGGATTTATTCCTTCCCTTATTTCAATAGAACGTGTTTTTTCATTCAGATATGTCATAATCCATCTTTGAAAATATTCATTCCACATTACGGAAAGCTCACCGACAGGAGGACCTATTATCTCAACAGCATCGTTGATATCTGGTGACCATTGTGGAATTTTGCCATCCATTCCTATGTAATATAAATAACGATCAATATCCTCAATGTCTACTTCTTTGACCTTCATCAATTTTACTCCGCCAAACCGTCCAGAAGGTATGGCCCAAAAAAATATATCATCGCCTATCTTATAGGGTGATACCTGTATAAATCCGCTATTTCCGGGCCATGTAATATTTTCTTTTCTTATCCACGTATTTCCATAATCTGCAGATTTAGCCATTCCTGCATAATTACATGTCCATTCTCCTGGTAATCCCCATTTTTTTACAGACATATAGAACAAATACATAGATCCCTTTGCTGAAATACCACCTGTGGAAATAACAGTTATTTCGAGATTATCTATCTTTTTGGCTTTTATTAATTCCTTTGCCCTACCCTTATCATCAGTAATCATAGTGTCAAATATGATTCCGTCCGAAGGGTCTTCATCGGATATCACCGCCATAACATTGGAACGCCAGTTGTCACCACCTGCTCCTGTTGCATCCTTGCTTCTTGGACCAAATGTATCACCAAAAACCATATATATCTTTCCCTCATGCTCAAACATGCTTCCCAGATCCGTTCCGTATACCAAGTATTTATCCGTACTGTTTATAGATTCTTTTCCTGTAAGCTGGGCAATTTGCTTAACTTCCTTAATAGATTGTAAAATAAATTTCTCTTCCCTGCCAAGGTCTATACCTGTATCTTTTGTTGTTTCAGCAGCAGCAATTGTTGTGGTTGTTGTTGCCTTACAATTAGCACCAACCAAGCCGATTGAAACTATAAATACTGCAATTAATACGATTGTTAATACTTTTTTAAACATTTTTTCATCTCCTGATTTATACAGTTTATATTTATACAAGGTAAAATAACATTTATTTCTTCAATTCATATTAACCATATAAGATTTGTGTGTAAGTCTGTCTATCATTTAAACCAATAATTCCAGGGTCTAGTAATATTTCATCCTATCTGTCAAATGACAGGTTAGTTGTAATTATTGTTGAGGGTAACGGTTTTACAAAATATGGCTGGCATTTAAAATTACAATCTGCTTTGAGCACTTACAATGAGATGTTCTATTTTATTCCACTCATCTTTATACCTTCAACTATGTATCTCTGTAGTACAAAGAACAAAATCAGTATAGGAATAATTGTAATTACACCCCCCGCCATAATTGCATCCCACGGTGTATCAGTTCGTCCTATGTAGTTTGCTAAAGCAACCTGTAACACCCACTTATTCTGACTTTGGTTTACTATCATAGGCCACATATAGTTATTCCAGTTTGCTATAAAAAATGCTACAGCCAGTACTATGATTATAGGCTTTGATAAAGGAAGAAATATCCTTATAAATATTCCAAAAGGTGAACATCCATCAAGGATAGCCGCTTCTTCCAACTCTTTTGGTATCGTTAGGAAAAACTGCCTAAAAAGAAATATACCGTATGCATGAGGTATAGCAGGTATAATAACACCCTTAAAAGTATTAAGCCAACCAAAATTTTTTACTAATATAAACAATGGTACTAAAATAACCGAAAAAGGTATCATCAATGTACCTAAAATCAAAATAAAGACTACATTTCTACCCACAAAATCTAATCGTGCAAGAGCGTATCCAGCCATCGAGTGGAATACAAGAGCAACAATCGTAACTGTTGTAGATATAAACAATGAATTTAAAAAATAACTTAAAAATTTTTGTTTTAAAATCAAACTATAACCATTTAATGATATTGTTTTAGGTATAAATCTTAAATCAAATACTTCTCCAGTGGGTTTAATTGACGATACAAACAACATATAAATGGGAATTAAAAATAAACATCCTAGAATTATACCGCCTAGTATTTTAACACAATATAATATTTGCCCATTTTTATTTTTAATTAATTTCCCTTCACTATTCACGTGCCCCACCACCTGTTATTTTTAATAGCAGCATACTAAAAACAAACATTATAACAAAAAGCACAAACGCCAGTGCCGACGAATATCCTAGTTTCAAATAATCAAAGGCATTGGTATAAATGTAAAATACTGCAACATTTGTTGCCCCTGCAGGTCCTCCACTTGTCATAACTTTTACCTGGTCAAATACCTGAAATGAAGCAATAATTGTGACAACAAGAACAAAGAGATTTACTTCCTTAAGCATTGGAAAGGTAATACTTTTAAAAAGCTGAAAAGCGTTTGCTCCATCAAGTTTTGCTGCCTCATAATAGATAACTGGAATATCCTTTAATGCTGCTAAAAATATAATTGAATAATATCCTATAAGCGTCCATGCAGTTATAAATGCAATACAAAAAAGTGCTTGTTTCGAATTTCCAAGGAATGATTGTGCAGATATCCCAAATATATGTAAAAAATCATTCACAAGCCCTCTTCGCGGATCTAACATAAACAACCATATTATTGAAAGAACAATTGTGGATACTGTAAAAGGCACAAAATAAATTACCCTTAAAAATCCTTGTATTTTACCAGTTATAGAGTTTAGAAAAACCGCTATTAAAAGAGAAGAGCAATATATCATAGGTACAAACATAAGGGCATAAACAATTGTAATTCCAACAGAATGCCACCATAGGCTATCCGACACTAAAGTAACATAATTTCTTAAGCCAATGAATTTCATTGGGCTAAGACCATTCCATTCGTGCAGACTTACATATAAAGCTATACCCACTGGAATAAAAATAAATATTGCAAAACCGATTATATCGGGAGCTAGCATAAGATAGGCGAATAAATTTTTTGCTACTCTCTTTTTTGTTATAAAAAATTTAACTGTTGCAAAACCTTGACTACTCATCAACATCTCTCCCATATTATTAATTGTACCCCCCATTGGCTTACGACAATGGGGGGTATCTTAGCTTTGTGTAACTATTTATTTACATTGAACCACTGAATGATTTCAGGAATTCGTTGATTCTATCATTGGCTTTCTTTGCAGCAGCTTTAGGATCTGCGTTAGTGAACATAACTTCTTGTAATGCATCACCTACAGCATCAACAATCTCGGAAGGATACCTTGGTTCACCTATAGCTGTAGTATATATCTCATCTGTAAATACCTTTCTCAGTCCTTTACTATATATATCCTTACCAGCTTCAACTACTGACTTTCTTGGTGAATAAGCAAACTTAGTTTTTGTACACCATTCAAGAGGTAAACTTGTATCTCCTGCAAATGCCCACATAACAAACTTTGCAGCAGCATCAGCATTTTTGCTATTAGCATTAACCATGAATTTCCACCCACCTGCATCTGTAGCTGCTTTTCCGTTGTCAGGTATCGGTAATGGTACGAGGCCTATATTGGTTTCGGAGTAACCATTTTCAGGATCTTCAAGAACTGCAATTGCCCATGTGCCACAAATTTGCATTGCTACATCACCTTGGCCCAAAAGGCTTAGATCCCAGGTGCCAGGTATGGTGACCTTTGCAGGTGCTCCCGCTTTAATCAGATCTCCCCAAAGTTTCAATGCATTTTCAACTGCGGGGCCTTCAAATATGCCTTTCTTTGTAGCTACGTCAATTATATCTCCACCGCCTTGCCATAAGAAAGGATACCATATAAAGTTCTGGTAATAACCTTTGTTAGGCTCGATTAAAAGACCTGCAACTTTTCCTTTAGTAAGCGTTTTGGTAACTTCAATAAGTTCATTCCAAGTTTTTGGAGGTTGTACATTCGCAGCAGCAAACATGTCCTTATTATAATACAATCCCAATAATTCTATTTCAAACGGTATTCCAACTATCTTACCATTTACTGTAACTGCATCTAAAGCACTTGGTAAAAAGTCTGCTTTCAACTCCTCATTATAATAAGGAGTTAAATCAAGTGCTATACCGCTGTTAGCATACTTCAAGAAATCGCCAGGACTCATAAAGAACACATCTGGGCCAACATCACCTGCAAATGCAGTTGTAAGTTTAACACCCATGTAATCAGCTTGAGGGATACTCACAGCTGTAACTTCAACATTAGGGTTAACCTTATTGTATTTATCCGCTAATGCTGCCATAAATTCTCCCTCAGCTCCTGAATGGAAATACCAGAATGTTATCTTAGTTTTATCAGCTGCCAGTGAAATAGCTGAAATCATTGAAACACTTAATACCAGTACTGCTACCCATATTAATAATTTCTTCATTTTTTCGCACTCCTTTTAATAATTTTATTTATGTAACAATTTCTAACAAAATCTTTTCCGAGATTTGTTCGAGATTTTGACCAACAACTATACATCTGAACAAATCTCATTTCTCTTTTACTATATAACCTCCTTTTTATTTTTCTCCTTTCATCTAGTCAAAAGGAAGACATCGATTACTTCGATATAATAATCACCTCCCTATCGTGTTATTACTACGAAACAAAAGTTTTGTTTTACTTACCATACAATGACCCAAAATTATTACAAGCCCTAAAGTCAGCTCCTTCTAAATCAGAAGTACCAAAAGATGCCCAAGCTTTGGGCCTGAATATTTTCTCTTCTGCGACATTGTGCATTGCCACCGGTATCCTGAGCATGGAGGATAGAGTAATTAAGTCTTTACCAATATGTCCATAACTAATGGCTCCATGGTTAGCCCCCCAGTTATTCATCACCGAATAGACATCTCTGAAAGCCCCCCTACCGGTTAGAATAGGAGTAAACCAGGTGGTGGGCCAGGTGGGGTCGGTGCGTTCATCTAAGATGTGATGAACTTCAGGAGATAGATCTACGGTATAGCCCTCGGCAATCTGGATTACCGGCCCCAGACCTTTTACAAGATTTATTCTTACCATCGTAACCGGCATTACTCCCTTGGTATAGAAGGTAGATGAATATCCTCCTCCCCGGAAGTATTCCAGGTTTGCAGGAGACCATTTCGTATTTTCCAGAAATTTTTTTACCTCTTCTTCGGTAATCTCCCAGAAGGGCTTCATAGTTGATTTTCCATCTTCCTTCTGTTCTCCGGTAGCATCCAAGGTAGTAGAACCGGAATTGATCAAATGAAGTATTCCATTTTTGGCTAAGCCGGTCAATTCTTTTCCGGTTACTCTCTTTACTGCTTCAGGACTCCAGTAAGTCCGGATATCGGAGAAGATCTGGGCTGTACCGGTTAAAAGGTGATTAAATAACATGGAGATTCCGTTTAGGCTATCGTTTTCGGTGGCAAAGATAAAGGATTCCCTTATCCCGTTCCAATCAAAAGAGGTGTTTAAAATAGTCTCCATAAAGTCACCATTGGGGAAATGGTCGGTCCACTGCCTTTGTCCCTGAAATCCAGCAACAAGGGCATTATGGCCTTCCGCCTCTTCGGCATAGCCCAGGTTAGCTAATTTCTTATTACCCACCATTAGATCCCGGGCGATCAGGGTCATCTTTACTACCATCTCCCACTCTTTATCCTTTTGGGAACGAGAGTGTTTTAAGTCTTCTTTATTGCGGTCTTCTCCCTCTTTACAATTATCTTTGACCCAGGACAGGGCTTTTTCGTATTCTTCTTTATCATATATCTCTTCTTCTATCCTTCTTGTAATCTCGGTCATATCTACATATTCGTTTCTCATCCCCAGATAATCCTGAAAGAAGTCGGGGGAAACCTGGGAACCGGCAATCCCCATAGAGACACCGCCGATAGAAAGATAAGATTTGCCTTTCATGGTAGCAACAGCCAGTCCGGCTTTAGTGAATTGTAGCAGTTTTTGTTCTACATCTTCTGGGATACTATTATCATTTTGATCCTGGACATCTTTACCGTAGATACCAAAAGCCGGTAGTCCTATCTGGTCATGACCGGCAAGGGCAGCAGAGAGATACACTGCTCCCGGTCTTTCAGTTCCGTTAAATCCCCAGATAGCTTTGGGGATAAGGGTGTCCATATCTATGGTCTCCATGCCGTAACACCAGCAGGGAGTGACACTTAGAGATACTCCCACGCCTTCTTGGGCGAATTTATCGGCACATCTGGCGGCTTCTACTACACCTCCGATGGTGGCATCAGAGATTACGCATTCTACTGGTAAGCCATTAGAATGTCTGAGTTTTTTGCTAATCAAATCTGCGGTAGACTTCGCCATGCTCATAGTTTGCTTTTCAAGTGATTCTCTAATCCCCTTTCGACGTCCATCGATGATGGGACGGATACCGATTTTGGGAAGACTTCCGGGTAGTCTTTTTTGGATATTTGACATTTTTTAACCTCTCCAATAATTATTGTTAATGAACTTAATTTCTTAAAATAAATTAAAATTATCTTCAGTTATGTTTTAAAGATAATTTTTAATAATTTCTTTTACTTCATTATTTAATATATCTTTTTCCTTCTGGTCAAGGTTTAACAAAGGTTTTCTTGTATATATTGGCATAAACCCCCGATAAATAAGAGCTTGTTTAAAATAAGCTAAACTTGCTCCATTCTTTAATATCCTGGCTATATGTCTTATGATAATTTGCTTTTCGTGTGCTTTATCATAATTTTTTTCTTTTATAGCCTGGTAAAATTCTATAAAAATTTCAGGAAAAACATTAGCATTCCCCGAAACACTCCCTTTCGCTCCATACAATATCGCTGACATTAAGATATTGTCTGACCCAATGATTACGTCAAAATCATCCGGAGTTTCATCGATTAATCGGCTCAATCTTAATATATCTTCCATACTATTTTTAATTCCCACTACATTTTTTACCCTGGCTAATTTAGATACGGTTTCAGGCAATAAATCATTGGTAGTACAACCAGGTAGATTATACAAATAGACTGAAAAGTCATTACTCACACTTTTTGCTATCTCTAGATAATAATTTTCCATCTCTCTTTGACTTACATTAAAGTAAAAAGGAGTAACCGCTCCGATACCAGCTGCCCCTATACTTTCAGCATGTTGGGCCAAATCGCAAGCCTCTTTAGTAGATATAGAACCAACCTGGACAAAGATATTCCCTCTTTCGCCAACATATTCTACTGCCAACTCAGCGACTATTTTTCTCTCTTCTATATTTATTAAAAATACTTCACCTGTAGTTCCTAAAATATAAAAATCCTTAACCCCGGCTTTAATTAAGAAATCAAAATGTGCTTTGATTCCCTCTGGGTCAATTTTGCCTTTTTCATCAAATGGAGTAATTGTGGGAACTACAAGATTCTTCATCCTTTTCATTAATTTCACCTTCTTTTTTACTATAGAATTATTCTAATAGAAAAATACACCGCATATTATATGATACACTTAACGCCTGGATCTATTATTTATTATCATAAAAACTTCTAATTAAATATAAAAATTGTTTTTTAATTTTATGCATCTTGCTTGTTTTTAATTATTCTTCTGGCTTCCTCTAAATCTTCCTGAGTATCAATACTTAAGGCATTATAATTATATTTAGTTTCAGCAACATATAGTTTATAGCCGTATTCTAAAACCTTTAGCTGTTCTAAAGATTCTATTACGGACAAAGGAGTATTGTCTAATTTTACAAATTCCTGTATAAAAGATTTTCTATAACCATAAATACCAATGTGTTCATAAACCTTAAAATTTATTTCTTTTCTAGGATAAGGTATTAAAGAGCGGCTAAAATATAAAGCATTTCTATAAATATCGCAAACTACTTTAACTACATTCTCATCTTTAAATTTATTTTTATCATGAAGTTCATAGCACAGAGTTGCCATCAGAATATCATCATCTTTAATTAATAGTTCAGTAAGTTCGTCTATCATTTCAAAGCGTATAAATGGCTCATCACCCTGGATATTAATTACTAAATCAACATCCAAATTTTTGACCGCCTCAGCAATTCGAGAAGTACCATTAGGATGATTAACCGAAGTCATTACTACTTTCCCTTTAAATCTATTCACTTCTTCTACAATTCTCTTATCATCTGTCGCTACAATAACTTCATCCAATAGTTTAGATTGTTTGGCTCTCTCATATACCCGTTGGACCATTGATTTTCCGCAAATATCTTTCAGAGGTTTGCCGGGTAATCTGGTAGAACTATATCGAGAAGGAATAACTCCCACAACCTTCATTTTTAATAATTTCTCCTCTCTATTTAAAAAATTTTTATAATTTATATTGCTGAGCTCTTTGTAAAAGTTTTTTCCTGTCTATTGGTTTAACATATTCTACTATCCACTCTCTCATCCTCTTCCCCTCTTCCGATTCCTGAGGATAGCTTAGAAAATCTAAAGAAATTCCTAACTCATCAGCAACTTTGTAAGCTATAATGGGC
>Ga0268279_1000920_pt1 | contig 17529 bp, 15 predicted proteins | sample saktaG_6_FD_190142 | JGI IMG/M metagenome (GOLD analysis project Ga0268279, IMG submission 190142) | Saline water microbial communities from Sakinaw Lake, British Columbia, Canada - sak_2010_1_5_80m | ecosystem: Environmental > Aquatic > Non-marine Saline and Alkaline > Saline ...
TTAGAAGATATAAGTTTTTCTAGGTCAAAAGAAAAATTAGAATGGGGGATTCCAGTTCCTGGAGACGACTCTCAAGTAATATATGTTTGGGCTGATGCTCTTTCAAATTATATTTCTGCTCTTGGTTATAACAAGGATAAAAAGTTTAAAAAATATTGGCCTGCTGATGTTCATTGTATTGGTAAAGATATTTTAAAATTCCATGCCTTGTTTTGGCCAGCAATGCTTTTATCTATAGGAATAGATCTTCCTAAAAAATTATTTGTTCACGGTTTTATAACTGTTAATGGACAGAAAATGTCTAAATCTTTGGGGAATGTGATTGATCCTTTTGAGCTGGTTGAAAAATATGGGACTGACGCAGTTAGATATTTTCTTTTGCGGGAGATCCCTTCAACAGAGGATGGCGATTTTACCTATGAGAAATTTGAACAAAGACATAATTCTGATTTGGCATCAGGAATCGGAAACTTGCTTGCCCGAGTAAGAGTTATGGCGGATGGGATAGGATTTGAAGAAAATAATCTTAAAATTATAGAGCCGAAAATTAAGGAAACTCGGGAAAATTGTAAAAAAACATTAGAAGAGTTTAAATTCAATGAAGCGTTGAGAGTAATTTGGGATTTGATTAGTTTTTGTGATAAATATATTGAAAAAGAGAGGCCTTGGGAGAAAAAAGAAAATTCTCCTCAAGTTTTAGGTAATTTATTAGTTATTTTGGATAATATAGCTGAATTACTTCAGCCGTTTTTACCGGAGACCTCGGAGAGGATTATTAAAGAAGTAGCCAGGGATAAGAAATCTGGAAAATTTATAAACAAAAGAGGCAAATTGTTGTTCCCAAAGGTTTAGTTTGTATAAAAATAAGCCAAAAGAGGTGTGGCAATACGCCGCGCTTTTTTTACTTGTTAAAATCCTTGACAGAAATTTATGGGTTTGTTAAGCTAAGCGATTAAGATTTTTGTTTTTTAACAAGTGAATATGGATATAGAATTTCAGAAAGGAGGTGAAAATGGAGCAAAAGTTGTTCTGTTGAGTTGTCTGGTTTGATAGGAGCATTATTAGAAAGATTAACAGAGAAAGGAGAATAGTCATGAGTAGACCTGTAACACTTTTTACTGGGCAATGGGCTGATTTACCACTGGAAAAATTGGCTAAAAAGGCAGCGAGCTGGGGTTATGACGGGCTTGAGCTTGCTTGCTGGGGCGATCATTTTGAAGTGGACAAAGCTTTGGCAGATGACGGCTATTGCGAGGCCAAGCGTGAGTTGCTGAAAAAGCATGGCCTTAAAGTCTTCGCGATCTCAACCCATCTTGTGAGTCAATGTGTCTGTGACAAGATTGACGAACGTCATAAGGCAATTCTGTCCAAGGATATCTGGGGCGACGGCGATCCTGAAAGAATCCGTAATCGGGCAAGCGAGGAGGTCGTCAAGACCGCCAAAGCTGCCAAGAAGCTCGGTGTAGAGGTCGTTAACGGCTTTACGGGCAGTTCAATCTGGTCGTTCCTTTACTCGTTCCCGCCGGTTTCATCGGATATGATTCAGGCTGGATACGATGATTTTGCCAAGCGCTGGATACCCATCCTTAATGCCTTCGCAGTTCTGGGAATCAAATTCGCTCTGGAAGTCCATCCGACCGAAATAGCTTTTGATATTTGCTCGGCCCAACGCACTCTTAAAGCCGTAAAAGACCACGAAGCTTTCGGCTTTAACTACGACCCTAGCCATCTCGGCTATCAGGGCGTGGATTATGTCAAGTTCATCCGTACCTTCGGGGACAGGATTTTCCACGCTCACATGAAAGACGTTTGGTGGGGTCACGGCGATGGAACAGTAGGAGTATTCGGCGGCCATACCGAGTTTGCTGACCCGCGTCGTTACTGGGACTTCCGCTCAATTGGTCATGGCGATATCAAATTTGAGGAAATCATCGTTGCTTTGAACGACATTGGCTACCAAGGACCGCTTTCAGTTGAGTGGGAAGACAGCCGGATGGACCGTGAGCACGGCGCAAAAGAAGCCTGCGAGTTCATCAAGAGGGCAGATTTCCAGTCGTCCAAGAAAGCCTTTGATAAGGCGTTCGAGGAAAAGGATTAGCTGCCGGGCTTTTGCTAAGTAGGGCTGGCTGTTAGTGATATTGCAGCCAGCCCAACTATTTTAAAGTTGTTTGTTAGAGTGTTTGGAATTTGAAACCGTATTTAACAAAAGGAGTAAATTATGAGCAAGCGAAAGTTGAGAATGGGAATGGTTGGTGGCGGACCAGGAGCGTTTATTGGCGAAGTTCACCGCAAAGCAGCTCGCTTAGACGGTGGAATTGAGCTGGTGGCTGGCGCGTTCGATATCAATCCCGATAAGTCCAGAGAACAGGGCAGAGAACTTCTTCTACCTGAAAGTCGGGTATACGGTACTTATAGAGAGATGATCAGGGGAGAGCTTAAGTTGCCGCCCGGTGAAAGGATTGATTTTGTATCGGTTACCACGCCCAACAACTGGCATTACCTAATTGCAAGGGATTTTCTGAAGGCGGGTTTCCACGTGATGTGCGAGAAACCAATGACCTTCAATGTGCCGCAGGCGAAAAAACTAAAAGAGCTCGTGTATAATTCCAACCTTAGTTTCGGCCTGATGCACAATTACACGGGTTATCCGATGGTGAAGTTAGCCAGGGACTTGGTGCAGAGGAACGAACTTGGCGAAATCCGCAAGATTGTGGTCCAGTATCCGCAAGGATGGTTGGCAACAGCGCTTGAGGAGACAGGCCAAATGCAAGCCAGTTGGCGGACCGATCCGAAGCAAAGCGGGGTTGCCGGTTGTATGGGTGATATTGGCTCGCACTGTGAGAATCTCGCCAGATATATCACAGGGCTAAAAATTACTCACGTATGCGCTGACCTGACGATTTTTGTTAAAGACCGAAAGCTGGATGATGACGCTAATGTGCTATTACGTTTCGATAACGGCGCAAAAGGAGTTCTTCATGCCAGTCAGATTTCCATTGGCGAGGAGAACAATTTGGCTATTTGGGTCTATGGCGAAGAGAAGAGTTTGGAGTGGCATCAGGAGCGCCCTAACTATTTGTACGTCAAAGAACCAGATGGGCCGATGCAGGTTTGGCGACGTGGCAATGATTATGTTGGCGAATTTAGCCAAGCTGCTAAGCGCGCTACCCGTTTACCATCCGGACATCCAGAGGCCTTCTTTGAAGCCTTTGCCAATAATTACTGCAACTTCGCTGATACCATCAGAGCTCGTTTGGCAAGACAAAAACCCACTGGGCTAGAGACAGATTTCCCAAATGTTGAAGACGGCCTCAGAGGCATGCTATTCATAGCCACGGTTGTTGCCAGCAGTAAGAGCAAGACGAAGTGGTATAAGATGAAAGAATAGCGGTAACAAGCTGCTTAGGAATTCAAAGCCCTGCCGAAGGTAGGGCTTTTTTAATTCAAGATTATATATTCTACCTTAGCAGCTCGCAGTGAACTCGCTGTGAACTGAATCAAGGTTCCCCCGCCAAGGCGGGGGTTCTTATTTCAAGACTATATGTTTTTTATACAATAGCGAATCAAGGTTCCCCCGCCAAGGCGGGGGTTCTTATTTGAATTTATTTCTTTTTTTAGTTAAAATTTAATATATGCTAATAGATGCTCATGCTCATCTTAATTTTAATGCATTTAGAGATGACTTTAATGAAATTATTGAGCGTTCTTTGGCTGAAAATATTTGGATGATAAATGTTGGGACTAAATATGAGACAAGCAAAAGAGCAGTTGAGATTGCTGAAAAATATGAAAAAGGTATATATGCAGCAATCGGGCTTCACCCTATTTATTCAACAGCTGGAATAGTCAAAATAAAAACTGATCCTGAAGAGGGTAATTTTGTAGCGAGCGGAGAAGATTTTGATAGCGAAAGATATAAAGAGCTTGCGAAGTCAGAAAAAGTAGTAGCAATTGGGGAAATTGGCCTTGATTATTATTACAAGCCGAAAACAAAAAGAAAACTTGAATTATTTAAAGAAAAACAGAGAACGGTTCTCTGGAAACAATTAGATTTAGTTAAGGAATTAAATCTGCCAGTGATTTTCCATTGTAGAATGGCTCACGAGGATTTGCTGAAAATCCTTAAAGAACAAAGAACAATGAACAATGAACAGTTAGGGGGAGTCATCCATTGTTTTACTGGAAGCTGGGAGCAGGCAAAACAATATTTAGATATGGGATTCTATTTAGGTCTCAACGGAATAATTTATAAATTGGATTTAAAAGAGGTGATTGAAAAGACGCCCTTAGATAGGATTTTAGTTGAGACAGATTGTCCTTATCTTGCACCCCCTGAGAGCATACTTTCATCTTCTCACGATCGTGAGAAGATGAAAGGTGGACGCAATGAACCAATTTTTGTCAGATATATTGCTAAAGAGATTGCTAAAATAAAAGCAATATCTTTTGAAAAAGTTTCTCAAGCAACCTTTAAAAACACTACTGATTTGTTTAGCATTTAGCATCTTGACATATTTTCGTATTTCATTAGTATAAAATATGATTAGAATACGGTTCTTTAAAAAATTTAGAAAGGAGGTGATTATAGAAAGAGAAAATATTATCAATGAACAACGTCAACGAAACCAAGTTTTAAGAAAGGATCTATTGTGAAAGATTATAAAATTGTGATGATATTGATTTTGACAGCTTTTTTTTCTGTTTTGTGCCAGGCTGGTTTTACAGCTAACCTTTCAACTGTTGACCAAACTATTATCGGCACTGGAAACTGGGTTAGTAATTCAACGCCAGCAATATTCAGTTACAATGTAGAACAAAATGAAGATCTTTGGCACTACGAGTATAATTTTAATGTTCCTCCGGGCGATGTCAGCTACATGATCATAGAAACATCTCTGAATTTTACAAAAGCCGATCTTTTAAACGTTTCTGGAGGAAGTCCGGAAATTGGTTGGTGGGGTTCTGCGCCTAGCGCTCCCTATATACCAAGTGATATTTTTGGAATAAAGTTTGACGGTAGTTCAGACAATCCTTGTATAATTAGTTTTGACAGTCCCCGAACTCCTATGGACGGAAATTTTTACGCCAAAGATGGCAAAGCTGGTCAGCTTGGATTCAATACTGCTTGGAACTCAGGATTTTCATGCCCCGATGGGACATTTATTAAAGTACCAGATACGGCCACGGTTATTCCTGCTCCTAGTGCTATTCTTTTGAGCGCTCTAGGTGTAGGTATAGTGGGCTGGCTCCGAAGAAAAAAAAGTTTGTAATTGTTTGAACCTTTCGAATTAAAAATAAAGCGCGTTTGTTTAAAACGCGCTTTTCTATTGGACTTTTAGGCCTTTTCTCCTAATTTTATCAAAAGGAAATCTTTTCTTTTTACTTTTGCACTCAGTTTTTGCCGTTTTCCAATAGTTTTTTCCATTCTTTCATATTCTTGGTCGATTTGCTTATATGTTTTTGCTATTCTTCTATTATCATTAAAAATTGTGCTAGTTCCTTCTCTTGTTGATACAAACATTCGATAAGAATAATAAGTAATCTCTTTGCCGTTTTTTGTCTTCTTTCTTAAATATTTTCCAATTTTTAAGAAAAAGCCAGCTGTTTCTATAGAGTATTCTCTGGGCAGTCCTTTGTCTGCTACCCATTTTCCAGGATTTTGATTTCTGGCTATTTTAAGAAAAGATCTTAATAATAAAGTTTCCTTTCTTTTTTGAGAAATTAAAATTGTGCACAAAACACACAAACCAAACCAGCAAAATATACTAAAAACAATAAAGTTAAACATTTCTTTTCTCCTTTCTTGAATATTTATTTATTAATTTGCTGGTTTTTATAATGTTAGATAATTTATCTTTTGTCAATAGTCCTTTGGTAAAACAACTTTTTTTAAAAATTTAAATGTGTTATCATAAAAAATAGTATGGAAAAATACAATCCAAAAAAATTTGAAAAGAAATGGCAGAGGATTTGGGAACGAGAGAAAATTTGGGCCGCAGAAGATAAATCAAAGAAACCAAAATATTATATTTTGGTTGAGTTTCCTTATTCGTCGGGCCAAGGCCTTCATACTGGGCATTGTAGGAGTTACGTTGCTTTAGATGTTTTGGCTCGAAAGAGAAGATTAAATGGATTTAATGTTTTGTTTCCCATTGGCTGGGATGCTTTTGGTCTGCCAACAGAAAACTATGCTATTAAAACCGGGATTCATCCAGCAGCAGCTACTAGAAAAAACACTGCTGTTTTTAAACGTCAACAGAAAAGCTTAGGGCTTTCTTTTGATTGGAGCCGGGAAATTAACACCACTGATCCTGCTTATTATAAGTGGACCCAATGGATATTCGTGCAGCTTTTCAAAAAAGGTTTAGCTTATAAAGCTAAAATGCCAATTAATTGGTGCCCGGCTTGTAAGATTGGCTTAGCTAATGAGGAGGTGGTTGATGGTAAATGCGAGCGTTGTGGAGAAAAAGTGACGAGAAGAGAAAAAGAACAGTGGATGCTAAAAATTACTAAATATGCTGAGAGATTAATCCAAGGTCTAAATAAAGTTGATTACCCAGAAAGAATTAAGATTTCCCAAAAAGAATGGATAGGAAGGAGCGAGGGAACTGAAATAAAATTCATAATTCATAATTCTGAATTCATAATTCCGGTCTTCACTACTAGACCCGATACTTTGTTTGGTTGTACTTATTTGGTCTTGGCGTCCGAGCATCCCTTAATTGATGAGCTTAAAAACCAAATTACAAATTATAAACACGTTAAAGATTATATTGAAAAATCAAAAAAGAAAATAGAAAAAGAGAGAATTGCCGAAGATAAGGAAAAAACTGGTATAAAAATTAGAGGCATTAAAGCTATAAATCCAGTTAATAACAGAGAGATTCCTATTTTTGTGGCAGATTATGTTTTGATGCATTACGGCACCGGCGCTATTATGGCAGTGCCAGCTCACGACCAGCGTGACTTTGATTTTGCTAAAAGATATAATCTTTCTATTATTGAAGTCATCAAACCAGAAAATTTTAAATATGACCCCTCAAAACAAGCTTACGAAGGAGAAGGCATTTTAATTAACTCTGGCAGATTTACCGGAATGAGATCAGAAGATGCCAGAGAGAGGATAAGCCAGCGGTTAGCTAAAAAGGATTTAGCTAAAAAAGCAGTTCATTATAAATTGAGAGATTGGATTTTTTCCAGACAGAGATATTGGGGTGAGCCAATACCAATGGTAAAATGTGAGAAGTGCGGTTGGGTTTCGCTGTCAGAGAAAGATTTGCCGATTAAATTGCCCCGGGTTAAAAAATACAAACCAACGGGAACCGGCGAGTCGCCTTTGGCGAGAGTGGAAAGCTGGTTAAATACTCAATGTCCCAAATGCGGAGGGCCGGCTAAAAGGGAAACAGATGTTATGCCGAATTGGGCGGGTTCCAACTGGTATTTTCTTCGCTATTGCGATCCCCAAAATGATAAAAAATTAGCCAGTTCAATGTTATTGAAATATTGGATGCCGGTTGATTGGTACAATGGCGGCATGGAACATGCTACTTTGCATTTATTATATTCCCGCTTTATATATAAATTTTTATGGGATATTAAAGCTGTGCCAAAATCTATTGGTTCAGAACCTTATAAAAAGCGAACTTCTCACGGGATGATTCTTGGAGAAGGAGGAATTAAAATGTCAAAATCAAAAGGCAATGTGATTAATCCCGATGAAGTTATAAAGCGATACGGAGCTGATACTATGAGAGTTTACGAAATGTTTATAGGTCCTTTTGAGCAAATGATTTCCTGGGATACCAAAGGGATAAAAGGAGTAAGAAGATTTTTGGAGAAAGTTTGGAAATTGCAATATAAAGTTGGCCAAAAACTAGGCGATGGCCCTGAGTTAGAAAGATTAGTTCACAAGACAATTAAAAAAGTAGAGGAGGATATTGAGAGCTTGAAATATAATACAGCGGTTTCTGCTTTAATGGTTTTAGTTAACAAAATGAGCGGTTATAAAGAGATTTCTTTGAATTATTATTCATTACTCTTGATTCTTTTGTGCCCTTTTGCTCCGCATATTACAGAAGAGCTTTGGCAGAGGGCAAAAATTAAAGGATTGTGCTGTAATCAAGAATGGCCGAACTATAATCCGAAATTAATTGAAGAAAAGATGATAACTTTGGTTATTCAGGTTAACGGCAAAATTCGTGATAAAATAGAAGTAGAAGCTGGTGTATCTGAAAAGAAAGTAAAAGAACTTGCCTTAATCCAAGAAAAAATAATAAAATGGACAAAAGGCAAAAAAATTAAAAAAACAATATTTGTTCCTGAAAGATTAATTAATTTTGTTATTTAAATATTGGATATGATAAAAAAAGTAGTTATTGCTGCTGCGGGTCAGGGGACCCGCATGCTTCATCTTACCAAAGAAAAATCTAAACATCTTATTGAGATTAAAAAAAGACCATTTTTAGCATATTTATTAGATAATCTTTTTTTGGCGGGCTATAAGGATTTGATTTTAGTAATTGGCTTTAAAGAAGAATTAATAGAAGAGTTTTTAAAAAGATATAAACCGCCCCTAAAGAGCTTAAGAAAAGGCCAGTATAAAATAAGGACGATAAGCCAGTATGAGATTTTGGGTCCTAAGGATAAAATGTATGGCACTGCCTGTCCTTTAAAATGTGTAAAAGATATTGTTAGAAAAAGTCAATTTCTTTATCTTTGCGGAGATAATCTTTATTCGGTAAGGGATTTGAAGGCAATGAATATCGGAGGGAGATATAGTTATATTGCCGGTATTTATCAAAAAAATCCTGAGAAATACGGTGTTCTTGTTGGAGACGATGGATTTTTATTAAAAATTATTGAAAAGCCGAAAGAATTTATAGGTAATTTAGTTAATACCGGCCTTTATAAATTTACCTTTGATATTTTTGATAAGCTTGGAAAAATTAAAAAATCTCCTCGGGGCGAGTATGAAATCACAGACGCTATTAATCTTTTGGCAAAAAAAAAGAGAGTGAAAATTCAGAAAATTAAGGATTTTTGGTTGGATTTTGGCAATCCGGCAGATATAATAAAGGTTTCTTGCTTTTTAAGGTCTTTTAAAAAATTCAAGAAACTTTTTTGGAAGTACAAAGATTTTGAAATTATTTCTTGTCGGGCGCGAGATGTAGTTGAAAAAACTGTAGAATTTCTTGAAAGGGGGCAGGTTATAATGTGTCCCACAGATACGGTTTACGGACTTTTGGCTGATGCTACTAACGATAAGGCAGTAGAGAAAGTTTTTGAAATAAAAAGAAGAGACAAGAAAAAAGCCGTTCCTGTTTTTGTTAAGGATATAAAGATGGCAAAAAAGATGGCTAAGATGGACAAAAACATGGAAGAATTTTTACAAGAGCTGTGGCCCGGGAAAATAACAGTAGCTTTAGAAAGAAAAAAAAATTGTGGTTTATCGAAATTATTACCTGATAGGAAGAAAACAATCGGTTTAAGGATTCCAAATAATAAATTGATAAGAGAAATACTTAATAAAATAAACAAACCCTTAACCGGGACTTCGGCAAATATTTCCGGTAGAACTTCCTCAACAAAAATTAAAGAGATTTTAGAACAGTTTGAGGACCAAGAGGTAAAGCCAGATTTAATTTTGGATGCCGGCAATCTGCCAAAAAGTTTTCCTTCAACCGTAATTGATTTCAGCGGGAAGAAACCTAAAATTTTAAGAAAAGGGAAGTAAAACAAGTAATTAAGTTTATCATGAAACTTAAAAAAACAGATTCTCAAATCGCAAAGCTTATTGAGAAAGAAATAGAGAGGCAAAAAACTTCTCTTGAAATGATTCCTTCGGAAAATCACACTTCACCTGCTGTTAGGGAGGCCTTGGGTTCGGTTTTAACTGATAAGTACGCTGAAGGATATCCCAGAAAAAGATATTATGCCGGTTTGAAGTTTTATGACAAAATTGAAACCCTTTGTCAGGAAAGGGCAAAGAAATTATTTAAAGTGGCTCATGTTAATGTTCAGCCCTATTCTGGCTCACCGGCAAATCTGGCGGTTTATTTTGCTGTCTGCGAACCCGGAGATACAATAATGGGGATGTCTCTTCCTCACGGAGGCCATTTAACTCATGGTTGGAAAGTAAGTTTTTCCGGGAAGTATTTTAAATCTGTTCAGTATGGGGTTGATAAGGAAACAAATTTGCTTAATTACCAAGAGATAGAAGAATTAGCTAAAAAGGCAAAGCCAAAACTTATTTGGGTAGGAGCTACCGCTTATCCTCGTATTTTTGACTGGAAAAAATTAGGAAAAATTGCAGATTTGGTTGGCGCCTATCTTGCAGCCGATATAGCTCATATTGCTGGTCTAATTGTTGCCGGCGTCCATCCCAGCCCTGTTCCATTTGTCCATATTGTTACCACTACAACTCATAAAACCTTAAGAGGTCCTCGAGGAGGGATGATAATGGTAACAGAAAAAGGACTAAAAAAAAATCCGGAGCTTGCTAGAAAAATTGATAGGTCAATTTTTCCCGGTCTTCAAGGCGGTCCTCATGAAAATAACATTGCCGCTATCGCTGTTTGTTTGAAAGAAGCATCAAGGCCAGCTTTTAAAAGATATGGGAAACAAATAGTAAAAAATAGCAAAACATTAGCTTCAGAGCTTTTGAAATATGGCTTTAATTTGATTACTAATGGCACTGATAATCATTTAATTTTGATTGATTTGAGAAATAAGGAAGTTTTAGGGCCAGAGGCTCAAGATAGATTAGAAAAAGCAGGTATTACTGTAAATAAAAATAGTATTCCTTTTGACCCAAATCCTCCATTTAAGCCGTCTGGGCTTCGTTTGGGAACGCCGGCTATTACCACTAGAGGTATGAAAGAAAAAGAAATGAAATTAATTGCTTCTTGGATTAATGATGTAATAGCTGATGCTAAAAATTGTTCAAAAGTGAGAAACGAGGTAAAAAAATTCTGTCAAAAATTTCCGCTTCCTCAATAGATTACTCGGCAATGAAGTTTTTTTTATGAAGGTTTTAGATGGTAAAAAAATATCTCAAAAGATTTTAGAAAATCTTAGGAAAGAAATAGAAAAAAAACAGCTGAAATTGAAATTAGCTGTTGTTTTGGTTGGAGAAGATCCAAGTTCAAAAATATTTGTCAGGCAAAAGAAAAAAGCTTGTCAAAAAATTGGGATAGATTTCCAATTATTCCAATTTCCGGAAAAAATTAGAGAAGCCAATCTTTTAAAGGAAATCAAGACCATTATTAAAGATGACTCTATTTCAGGAATAGTTGTTCAATTGCCTTTGCCGGAAGATATTAATACAGACGAAGTCCTGAAATTAATTCCAGAAGAAAAAGATGCTGAAATTATTTCACCGGTAGTTTGTGCAATAGATCGAATTTTAAAAGAATATAAAATATCTTTAAAAAATAAAAAAATAGTTTTAATTGGCAAAGGAAGATTGGTTGGTCAACCTATGGCCGTTTGGCTGAAAAAACAAAATTTAAAGTTTTCATATTCAGACGTTGATAGAATTAAACAAGCTGATATTATAATTTCTGGAATAGGCAAACATAATTTTATTAAGGGAAAAACGATTAAAAAGGGGGTAATTATAATTGATGTTGGCGGAGATGTTGATTTTGAATCTGTTTCCGAAAGAGCAGGATATATAACTCCTACTCCCGGCGGAGTTGGTCCGATGACTGTGGCTTGTCTTTTAAAAAACTTAGTTGAGTTTAAGAAATGATGGATTTATATTTATTTAATTTAATAAACCAATTTGCTTTGAAATGGCTCTGGCTTGATACTTTAAGTATTTTTTTTGCTGATTATTTTGAATATGTTTTGGTTGGTTGTTTGTTTTTATTTTTAGCTGTAGCTTTTAGAAAATACTTGAAAATGGTTATTCAGGCCTTTCTTTCGGCTGTTTTAGCGAGATTTGTGATTGTTAATTTTATCCGCTGGCTTTGGCAAAGGCCGAGGCCATTTATAGATAATCATGTTAATTTACTTTTAACTCATAATTCCTTTTCTTTCCCTTCCGGCCACGCCGCTTTCTTTTTTGCTCTTTCTACCATTGTTTATCTTTACGATAAAAAAGCTGGCATCTTGTTTTTTATAGCCAGCTTTCTAATTTGTTTAGCCAGAGTTTTCGTTGGCATTCATTGGCCATCTGACGTTTTAGCCGGAGCAATAGTGGGAGTATTCTCCGGCTGGCTAATCCACAAGATTTTCCAAAAGTTTTAACAATATTATTCTTTAGAATAATAAAAAAATGCCTCAAATAGATGAGGCATTTAGATTAAAGGGATATCGGGAAAATCTTAGCTAAAGCACTTGGGTTTCCCAAAAAAATAAAATACAAAAATTTCTACAATCCTATAACAACTTCTTCAACCCTTTTCGCAACTTTTTCGGTGTTTCTATCAACACGGCCCCGAGTCCTGTTAATGTCACGTTATAGATGTTTCCGTAGGTTACTGGAATTTCTGTATAGTTATTTTTTATCGCTTTTTCTTTTTCTACAATAAGAAAACACAGAAAAGATTGCCAGTAACATCTTTTCTTGCAGACTCCCTCTGAAATAAGCCTTAATATTATTAGTAATAAGAGGCAATCAATAATGTAACATATTGAGAGCGAGACAAAAATTGTAACAAAAGTTTTCTCTCCATAAAAAGGTTCTTTATTGGGAGGATTCGGCAACCACCAAAGAAATTTTACAGCATAAAAAAACAATGCTGCGTTAATTATCAAAATTGGATAAACGAAAGGGTGTGGTTTTTTTAGCCAACTTAAGGAATACTCAATTCCTCTTTTTGTTTTTTCCAAGAAAATCGGTACAATCTTTTTCGTTTCCATAATTTTTTCCTTTCAATATTAAGTTTTGAATGTTCAGTTATTTTAACGGTATTCTAATGATATAACATATTAATATTTTTGTTAAGTGCCGAGGGTGGGGCTCGAACCCACACGAGATTTCTCTCATACGGTTTTGAACCGTACGCGTAAACCAATTCCGCCACCTCGGCAGATCGGTACTTATTATTCTACCACTTTTTTCTCAAATTGGCAATCTTTGTTAGAGCATTTTATTTTCTTTCCTTTTTCAACCAAAAGGGAATCGCACTTGGGACATTTTTCTCCTGTTGGTTTGTCCCATAAGGCAAAGTCGCATTTCGGAAACTGGTCGCAGCCGTAAAAAATTTTTCCTTTCCTGGTTCGCTTTTCAGTTATTTTACCATTGATACATTTTAGGCATTTTATTCCTAAGGTGTTTTCTTTTAACGATTCAGTATATTTGCATTTTGGAAAGTTAGAACAGGCGTAAAATCTGCCGAATTTCCCCAGTTTTATTATCAAAGGAGCGCCGCATTTCGGGCATTTTTTTTCTGTCGGTTTATCGGTGATGTCTTTTTTAGAAACTTTCTCATATTTTTCCTCAAGGTTTTTTTCAAAAGGCCTGTAAAAATCCTCACAAACCACGGTCCATTTTTCTTCTCCCTGAGCAATTTTATCTAAATCATCCTCCATTTTAGCTGTGAATTTGATATCTACAATTCTCGGAAAATGGGCCACCAAAAGATCATTAACCACTGTTCCAATTTCAGTAGGGCGGAATTTTTTTTGCTCGTTTTTTTCAATATAGTTTCTATTTTGTATTGTTGATAATGTTGGAGCATAAGTTGAAGGACGGCCAATTCCATTTTCTTCTAAAGTTTTAATCAATGTAGCTTCACTATATCTTGATGGTGGCTGGGTAAAATGCTGAGAGGGGATTAGTTTCAGAAGTTCTAAAAGCTCATCTTTTTCTAAAGAAGGCAATTCATTTTCTTCAAATCTCATTGAGTAAACTTTGAGAAATCCATCAAATTTTAAAGTTTGCCCGGTAGCTCGAAAGGTATAATTTTTAGCTTTGATTTCTACAGAAGTTGAATCGAAAACGGCCTGTGCCATTTGGCAAGCAATAAATCTTCTCCAGATAAGGTCGTATAATTTTTGCTGATTTTTTTCTAATTTTATTTCTTCAGGGGTTTTTTGAGCAAAGCTGGGACGGATTGCTTCATGAGCTTCTTGAACTTTACCTTTTGCTTTGTATTTTCTAAATGAATAATATTCTTTTCCATAATTAGATTCAATAAACTTCCTTGCTAAGGATAAAGAAAGATTAGAAAGATTTAAAGAATCAGTTCGGTGATAAGTAATATGTCCCTTCTCATAAAGTTGTTGCGCAAGACCCATTGTAAACCTTGCTGGGAACCTAAATCTTTTCCAGGACTCTTGCTGTAGAGTGCTGGTAGTAAATGGCGGCAGGGGATTTCTTTTTGTTTCTTTTTTCTCAACCCTCTCAATCTTAAATTCTGCTTCATTTAAATCTTTCACAATTTTATCTGCTTCCTTTTTTGATTTAATTCCCAGCTTGGGAATAATTTTTTCATCTTTTTTTACAATCAAGGCGGTGAATTCATTTTCTGCTTTTTGTTTTTTTAGCAGGGCTTCAATACTCCAATATTCAACCGGTTTAAAACTTTTAATTTCTCTTTCTCTTTCAACTACTAATCTAACAGCAACTGACTGGACCCTTCCGGCAGATAATCCCCTGGCTACTTTCTTCCATAAAAAAGGCGAGAGTTTATAACCAACAATTCTATCTAAAATTCTTCTCGCCTGCTGGGCATCAACTAAATCCATATAAATTTCTCTGGGATTTTTTAGAGCTTCTTCAATCGCTGATTTAGTGATTTCATGAAAAACAATTCTTTGAGGTTTTTTTAAATCAAGAACCTGGCTAAGATGCCAAGCGATTGCTTCTCCTTCTCTATCTTCATCGCTAGCAAGGATTATTACTTTTGCTTTTTTAGCTTCATCTTTTAGCTTCCTGATAACTTTTCTGCACTTTGGAGGGATAACATACTTTGGCTTAAAACCCTGCTCAGTATCAACTCCCAGCTCGCCCTTTGGCAGATCCCGGATATGTCCGAAAGAGGAAAGAACTTTGTATTCTTTCCCTAAAAATTTTTCAATGGTATGAGATTTCGTTGGGCTCTCTACTATAATCAAGTTCATAATTTTAGCGCTTTAGCGCATAAATATTTCCTCCTAAATTTTTTACTTTATTCCTAAGCTCTAAAATAGTCAATGTGCTGGCTATGGCGGCAGGATTTAATTTTGTTTTTTCAATAATTTTATCTAAATGTAAAGATTCTTCTTTTAGAGTATCCAAAACTAAATTTTCTTCGAAGGTTTGGGTTCCATTCATTGCATTTGACGTGGCGGGCGGAACAGATATAGATAAATTTAATTCTTCTAAAATATCATTAGCACTGTCAACTAATTTTGCTCCTTGTTTTATTAAAAAATTGGTACCACGAGAATTTAAAGAATAAATTGAGCCGGGAATAGCGAATACTTTTCTTTTTTGGGAAAAAGCATAATTTGCCGTAATTAAAGAACCGCTTTTTTGTTTAGCTTCTATAACTAACACGCCTTTTGAAAGTCCTGAAATTATCCGGTTCCTTTGAGGGAAGCTGAAACGAGTTCCCCGAGTTCCCGGCGGGTACTCGGAAATTAAAAGACCCTCCAATTCAACTATTTTTCTGGCTAATTTAATATTTTCTTTTGGGTAAATGCTTTTTTCATCAAGACCGGTGCCAAGAACAGCAATTGTTCTTCCTCCTTGCTCAACTACTGCTGTGTGGGCAAAAGTATCAATTCCCGGAGCTAAACCACTGACAATAGTAAGTCCAGATTCAGATAAGTTGCCTGCAATTTCCATGGCTACTTGCTTTCCATAAGAAGAGTACCTCCTTGTTCCTACTATAGCAAAACAAACTTCGTCTGGCTTAATTTTTCCTCTAAAATAAAGAGCTTTCGGCGCATTTTTAATTTTTTTAAGTTTTTCTGGATAATTTTTATCCTCTATTGTTATTTTTTCCATTCTTGAATCATAACATTAACCTCTAACTGGGTAAAATGAAAAGACCTTGAAATTTTTCTGACTTCCTGTATTATTAGAGATTAAAAAGAACATTGACAACTTATATGGAAAGGGAAAAAATGAATAATAAAATATCAGATAACCAAGACCAAAAAGATGGAAAACCAAGAAAGAAAATAAGAAAGGGTGTAAGAAAAAGAGTTGTAGCGGGTGTAAAGCTTTTAAAGGAAGAAAAAAGAATTATTAAAAAAAAGGAAATTATGTCTATTCTTCCTCATAGAAAAGGAAAGCTTTTTTTAGACCGAGTTACAATAACTGCCAAGAAAATTATCGGCGAATTTTTAGTGACATCGAAATCTTGCGAAGGTCATAAAATCGGAGGCCAGCCATTGTTTAGAGGAGTGGATTACCCAGAAATGACAGCTCAGCTTTTAGGGGTTTGGCTATCTCAGCAGGTAGATCAATATTCTAATCTTGATGGGAAATTAGCTTTTTTAAGAAAAGCTAGCTTTAAATCTATTAATTTTTCTATTCCCGGCGATCTTTTAAGAATAGAGATATCTGTAAGAGAACGTAACGAAGAAGCGGACGAGGAAGGGAATCCTAGAATTGAAACTATTGGCAGTGAGGATAGGCCAAAGCGGTCAAGACAACAAGCAATTGGGTTAAATGCTGAGGCTTGGGTGAACGACAAAAAAAAGGCAGTGATTTATTTTATTGAATTGGGTATCGTTGACGCCAAAGGCTTAGCTGAATAATCAGCTAAGCCTTTTTATGTATGCGAACAGCTCTTTACGAGTGGGCATATGCGAATTAAAGCTTGTTGAATAATTTGTTTTAATATTTCTTTTTCTTCTTTGTCAAATTTTTGAAGAACAAATTTTTCTACATTTTTTGGTTTTCCCTTCTCGGGTTGAATCCCAATTCTAAATCTAATAAAATCTTTCGTTCCCAATTCTTTAATTATTGACTCCACGCCCTTGTGGCCAGCCGCTCCTCTATTTTTGACAATTTTGATTTTTCCTAAAGACAAGTCAATATCATCATGCGCTACCACAAGATCTACTACGCGACCCGGCCGCGTAATTACTACGCGACCCGGCCGCGTAATTTTGTAAAAACTAGTTAAAGCTTTTGCTGCCTTGCCTGATTGATTCATAAATGTCTGGGGTTTGGCTAAAATTATTTTTTCATCATTTAGAATACTCTCTGAAACGAGAGAATTAAATTTTTTAGATAATTTAAACTCAGAAAAATTATTTTCCTTGGCAAATTCATCAACAATCTGAAAACCAATATTATGCCGAGTGTTTTTATATTTTTTCCCGGGATTACCGAGACCTACAATAATTATCATTTTTTCATTATAACAGTATTGACATAATTTGTTAATTTTGGTTCAACCTAAGAAAGAATTTGCCGAATAAATTTTAAAAAAGGGCTGAGATTTTTAGCCCTCTTTTGTTTGCCCTGTAGAAGAAATTTGACAAGATTTTCTTTGAAAATCTAATTGCCATTGGCAGTCAAATTTTCTCTACGGGGTTTGCACAAATAAAAAATCTTTGCTACAATACAAAATAATATAT
>Ga0268279_1000923_pt1 | contig 17518 bp, 15 predicted proteins | sample saktaG_6_FD_190142 | JGI IMG/M metagenome (GOLD analysis project Ga0268279, IMG submission 190142) | Saline water microbial communities from Sakinaw Lake, British Columbia, Canada - sak_2010_1_5_80m | ecosystem: Environmental > Aquatic > Non-marine Saline and Alkaline > Saline ...
TCTTAGCCTTTTCTATGAAATTATCGTCAAGTAACAATTGTTTTTCTGGTCCAGACATTTTTAATCTTTTTGGTCTTTCCATATCCATTTCAATTGTATCTCGAAAAGTAAATCCTAATGAAGTGTATACATTTTTTTCAATGTAACTACTTCTAGAACTATCATCATCTAAAGTAACATAATTAATTTCAGGAAATTTTTGTTTTAAATTACATATACTATAAATAATTATCAATGACGCTAAATTTTTCCCTGAATATTTTGGCTGTGTAGACACCCAATTTATATGGAAAAGGGGAACATCTTCTAATTGATTTTTATTACTTTCTCTTGTTATTCCCTGTATTATTGTTCCAGTTGTATTACTAATTTGTAAATTAGTAATTGGAATTTCATTATCGTAAATATTAAAAATATATGTTCCGTTATTTTCTAGAGGTTCTGGTAAACGATATCCTTTATTTGTAATTATAGTTTCTACGCTTGAGCATAAATGTTGATACTTATTCATATAATATATAAATTGATATTTTATTTTATAAAAGTATTTTAATTAGGTTTAACAAATACATATAAATATTGATATTCATATTGGCATTGTAATAAATCTGCTTTCGATTCAAGAATGAATCCACAAGATTGAGCTTCATCAACAATTTGTTGCACATCAGGCATATATAATGTATGTTCATTTTTACGCACTTTACCATCACTATCATTTTTAAATTTTTCAACAAATAATGCTTTATCATTTGCATCATCAAATTGAAAATTAGCGCTATACGAAAAATCTGTAAATTTTACTTTTGTAGAAGTAATGCGTTCTTTAGCATAACGTTGAGGAGAAATATATAATAAAGGATTTCCGGGTGGTAGTATAGGGTCAAATCGGTCTCGTTCAACTAAATGAACTATTAAATAACCTCCGGGCATTAACCATTTAAAACAATTATTAAAAAATTGTGCTTTATCTTGGAAATAATAAATAGTAAAATACATACACAAAATATGTGTAAAAGAATTTGATTCAAACAAATGGTTATTTAAAGCATCGCCAACATTAAATTTATAATCTGGAAAATTGGTTTTGGCCTTTTCTATCATTGATGGTGATATATCAATTCCTAAAACATCCAATCCTTTAGCTCCTAATGAAGAAACATGATGCCCAGTTCCACAACCAATATCTAAAATTTTGCTTTGAGATGATGGAGATGTGCTATTAATAATATAACCAACTTCATAATCATCTTTTAAATTATTAAAAACTAAATAATCATATATATCAGAATAAAAATCATCATAAATATCTGAACCACTTTTAATTAAAAAGGCATCTCTTTGTTCAAATCCTTCCTTTTTTTTGTCAAATCCCTTAAACACTAAAACTAACAAAAGTAATAAAGAAATAAACATTAAAATTTTACACCATAATGAACATTTATTATAAGCATTTCCTAAAGATTTAATAAGTTTTAAAACATCATTCATTTATATATTATCTTATAAAAAACTAATTGTTTAATCAATAATTAGTTAGTTAAAATACTTTATTTGCTTTACTTGTAGTAAATGAATGACATAGAAATAAATGATGTAAGAGAACAAAAAGACTTTAGAGGCATTACATTTTCTGAATTTAAAAAAACAGATGTAAAAAAAGAGATTATTAAAAATCTATATAACTCTAAAATAGAACCAGCGTGTTATTGGAGCGCCGAAATGATATGTTCGGGACATTATGCTGATTTATGGGACGTAATAATAGGATTTTACACTAAACATATACATATAGGAAATCCAAAATTAATAAGTTATTTAGAATTGAGAATAAATAATTTTAAAGACATTGTATCGAATGGTTATGTAAATCAAGAATTAAGATTAAGAAATAACGAGAAAATGAGAAAATTATTTTGTGAAGTAATGTGTGTGTTATGTGAAGCAAGAAAAAAACATTGTTATTCTGAGATAAAAGTAAAAAAAGAAGATTTTGATTTGACTCAATTGACCGAACGTTTTAAGGCCCCAAATGTTAAATACGCTGAAGATGTATTTATGACAGAAGACCCAAAAGAGTTATTTATAGCTGCAAATGAATTAGCATATAATTTAACTAGTGAAGGTAAAAATAGTGTTAGTGCTTGTTATTGGATGGAATGGATAATAGAATTTGAATCAATATGTAAGCAAAAAAAAGAAAAATGTAAATGCGAACGAAGAGTCTTTGCAAAAGTGGAAAGCAAATGTCAAATGGATATAGTTTGGATTATTTGGGACATTTTTTTAAATGAAGCAAAAAAAAGAAGTTCATTAGTTCAACGTATAATAAATAGTACATTAAATATTTTTTGTTTACGATATACAAGTGGTTGTTGTAAAAAACGGCGTCATTTAATATATTTTGCAATTGAAATATTTACGGAACCATATACATTAGAAGAAATTGTTCGTGATAAAAATAAAGTAATTACTATTACTCAACATATAAACAAAATTTACAAACAAATTAAAACAAATGAACATTCGCCAGGCACTGATTATTTGTATCAAAATATGAAATCTTCAAATTTAGAAAAAACAATAGCCAAATTAGAAACAATGAATAATCTAGGAGCGGATTACATTCCGAGAATAGAGTAATATTATTATATTATATTATATTATATAATGAAGACTCAGAGTATGTCCAAAAAAGGAGGAAACAAAACTCGGCGCGTTAAAAGTAACGTCTACAAATATAATATAGAAAATATTGTTATAATGTTTTTACAAATGTTAAATACAGTTAAATTGTATCATTGGAAAACAATAAGTTATCCACAACACAAGGCTACAGACGAACTGTATAGCAATTTAAATTCAAATATAGACACATTCGTCGAAACAATGCTCGGTAAAACAGGAGGACGTATAAATTTAACCAAACAAAAAACATTGCCTTTATTAGCCATTGAAAATATAAACGATTTTAAAAAAGAAGTTAGCAAGTATAAAAGTTTTTTAATTAATATGAGCAAAGATTCTGAATTAAATACAAGTAGCAATAGTGACATATTAAATATTCGAGATGAAATACTGGGTAATTTGAATCAATTCACATACTTATTAACTTTTAAATAATTTATAATTTAAATATAAATGTTTACACCTTTTACATTTTAAACGCCGATTATAATGCTATTAAATTACCCAAAATAATAATCTACTATCCCTACAAAATGATTTATGCTTTTTATAGTCGTGTTCTTGACACACTTTACAGCAGTAATATGCTAAGTGACACTTACACCTTTGTTTAGTTTTTGTATTACATACATTACAACGATAATGATGTAGTTTATTTATTTGATTTTTATATTGTTCTATTAACTTTAAATTTTCAGTTTGAAATGATGATTGTTTTTCCATTTTAGATGCGTATATGCGTTTAGAGTTATTACTTATTCTCTTGTAAAAAGTAATTCAATTTTTTTATAAAATAAATATATTTATTTTATAAAAGTATTCTAATAAATTAAATATAGCAAAAATTAATATGTATTTTAATTATAATGAGTTCATCAAAAGAGTATATTAAATCAATTATTCCTGACATCGATCTGCCAACAATATCATCTATATCAGAAAATCAAAATATAGATATATCTAGCAATAGTTCTTCATTTATGGGATATTTTTATAATATTTCTTGGCAAACTTGGATTGTTATCATTTTGATTTTAGCGTTATTGGGTATAAATATTTTTGCATATTTAGCAAAGGGTACTGAGGAAACTGCTTTATTATTTAATCAAATATTTGGTCCAATTTTAAAATTTTTTGGTTATAGTGTGCTAGAAACAACAAAGCAAACAATTAATACAAGTTCCACTGGCGCTAAATCTGGAATTGATATTGTAGACAAAAATACAACAAATTTGATTGATAATATTCAACAAACAGCATTAGCCACTTCAGGGACTTCCACGGGAGTATCTATACCTCAAGGAAAAATGTCATCATCATCTTTTCCACAAAGTTTAAATCAAAATGTAAATATAAATCAAAATCAAAATCAAAATCAAAATGTAAATCAAGAACAAGATTCATTGTCAAGAGCATTAGACAACGCAAAACAATCAGGAAATGTTGCCCCAGATGAGTCAAGAAGTTCAATACAGACAACCGGTAAATCGGGCTGGTGCTATATTGGAGGAGAAAAAGGGGTTAGATCATGCGCAGAAATAGGAGTAAATGATGTTTGTATGAGCGGAAATATATTTCCAAATCAGGCAATTTGTATGAATCCAAATCTAAGAGCATAAATAGCATTAGAATTTATAATTATAAGGAAATTTATTCTCACTATTTGTCATAATATATCTTTGTCTTGGATACCAAGTTTGAGTTCCGTCATTCCAACATAAATCTTGAATTTGTCCAGGAACATCTGAATCAGTAGTAGGATTACATAATTTTTGAGAAAGAGTTGATTTAGTTTCCCCAGTACAAACATCTTCTTGAACAGAACAAATAAGTACTCCTCCATCTTGTATAACAATAGGTTCTGCTGGTATAACAGGAATAATATTGGGAAACACATTGCTTCCGGAAGTAGGCTCAACTGGTGGAGGAATAACTGGTTCAGGAATATCAGGAGTTATGACTGAACTATTTGGCAAATTTTCATTATTAATAATAATAGATTTTTGACAAGTAATTGGTTCTAAAGTAGGTCCGATAACAGCACCTGAAATAGGATTAATAGCAATATTTACAACATTTCCAGTGCGTTTAAGGCTTGTTGCGTTAGGATTAGTATATCCACGTGCAGACTGAGTTGCCCAAGTAGTATTGCGATTAATCCATTGCCCTTTAGCAATTTTAGAATACTTTTGTGCTTTTGTTAGATTGCTACTATTTGCCTTATATTGTAAAACGTTTCCTTTGTTTAACATAGCAATTGTATCTGCTTCTGATAAAGATAGTTGAACACAACTATTTTGAACTCTAGACCAATCTCTGGGTGGGTTAGGTAAATAATTATTGAAGCATGACATTTAATATATAATAATTATTTTATTTTTTATTATATTTAAATAACTTGTTACAAATATTAATATCACAAGTACCCATAAAATCAGCTATAACATTTATCTAATCGCCGGATATTCCGAATTATATATATTTGGATTATATCCATCTCCCATTCCATAAAAGAACCATCTTAAAGACAAATAGTCTGGTTTCTTAATATTGAGACCATTGGAACCTTTCATGTATGTATTAGGTCCCTTACTTGTTAATTTGGCAATTTCGGCAGTTCCTAAGGCATAATTATAATACCATAAGTTAGAAATATGCCCAGAAAATCCTCCATTAGGAGCAATATAAACATCACCATAATTTTGTTTAGGAACTCCGTGTAAATAATGACTTTTAATAATTGTTCCATTAATGTAGATATCAAGTGTATTATTTTGACATCTAATGATAACATTAACCCACTTATTAATAGGTATATTATCAATTGTAATTTCTTCATTGATAACATTAAAAGTATTCATCATAACAACTAAAGAATTAGAATTAGGAGAAATGTATAATCCAGGTGCGTTATTAGGAAAATTTAATCCTTGAGAATCTTGAGAATCTTGAGAATTAGATTTTTTAGCGTAATCATTTCCTTTATAAAATACACAACGATAACGCCCAGAATTATATGTTAAGTCGTCAATATAAATCCAAACAGACCATGTAAATTCAATTCCTTCATTCGCATTAGATGATCTGGTAATAGTAATGGAATCTTTCAATGAAGGATCCTGTGGAATAACAATAAGTTGTTTAGCATCAACCATTCCATCAATAAGTTTGGGACTTCCAGTTGGACCTAAAAAATATCCTAAAAACGTAATACCAAGTCGTAATAAAATAATAAAAATAAACAAAATTAATAACAAGAATGCAACTTGAGCAACAATGCTATTTGATTTAAAAAATTCTTGAGTTGAACTAATATATTCATTTGTTGAAAATTGATTAAATGTAGTCCCTTGAGTATTAGAAGAAGAATTCATCTTTATATATATTATATATTTAAAAAAACCAATTTATTTTATTATTTAATGATGTAAATAATAAATTACAAGTTTTTAAAATGTAAAAGTAGATTCTTCGGTATCTCCTGTCATAAGTGAAAGTTTAACAGTATATTTACCAAAAACAGAACCTAACAATCCTCCGCCATATCCTGCTTTATAAATATTCCATGCTTTTTGTGGATCAGAAGAATCCGACCAGTATTGAAATCTAGAAGTCCATCCAGAAAATCCGCCCATCGGAGTAACATAAATAGGGGCATTTGAATCAATTTTAGCAACGCCTGGTAAAACACAAGTTCTAACTAATTTTCCATCTAAATAAATATCTAATGTTCGCCCATAAACGCTAATTAATAAATTACACCATCTTTGAATAGGAACATTTGCAATTGAACAATTATGAACAATATAATTAGTTCCATCGGTTGGTTGTTCATCTAATCCAGGATATACTGCTAAAGAAACTATAATATTGTTTTCAATAGGTCCTAACATAATTGATGGACAAGGTTCTTTGGTTCCATTTCCAGTGGTCATCCGTCCAAATATAACTTTAGGTTCACCATACCGATAATTCCAGTCATCAATAAAAAACCAAATAGAATATGTAAAATTGCTTGTATTTCTAGAAGATTCCGATGCTAAATCCTCCGGTTGAATTTGTTGCGAAGTTTTCCCAGATGTAAGTCCAGTTAATGTATTCACATCTTTCATAATATACCTAATAACGATTATTAATAAAATAACTATAATTACAAATAGTATGATATTTTTAACTTCCATTATATTATATATTTAGAATTTTTAATTTTTTTTAAATATTATTTTTGTATATGAAGTTATAGAAGATATTGTATTTTATTTATTTTCTGGTATAACAGGTGGATTATTATTTTTAAGCGAGACATATAATGTATTTATCTTTAAAATATCTAAAGGGGTTTTAAAATACATTAAATTTGCTACATTCCCACTGACCCCATTATTAGATCCAATTGTTAACATGTTAAATTTTATATATGGAACTACTTCAATTGCCGACTTAACAAGCATTCCATTATAAAAAATATCTAAAGTTCCTCCACTATAATTTAATACTATATGATTCCATTTTTGTAATTTAACATCAGGATGTGTATAAATTATTCTATTACCATTAGCATCAATTTCCTTTCCAAATGGCATAGTTTTAACTAGTTCTATATCATTTATTGTCTTATTATGTATTGCAGTATTATTTATTGCATTATTATTTATTGTTTTTTCTATTAAAGAAGTATCCGGTTGATTTACCATTATATATAATGTATTATTTGCTGAACTATAATTTATAGATGGATTTTCACCATATGATAATATTTGCGCCATTTTAGTAGTAGAAAACGCATCTAAATAAAACCAAAAAGATATAGCATATTGATAATTTAATTTATCATTCCCTGATAATAATTGATAAGATGAAACATTTGTTAGCACATCAGTTGAAACAGGTTGATTTATTAATTGTTTACCTCCTTGTTTTAAATATACCTTTTGAATATAAGGTTTGATTAAAAAAACCAATAAAAAATAACCTACCAATAAAACCAAACTTAATATTAACATTTTAATTTCAAATGGATTTGGTGGAGTCTCACTTTTGTTAAATAATGGTGAAATAATAGTAGTAAATATACAAGGAATATAAAGTAATGTATTAAGAATCAAACGATAATATGGATTTTTATCTAAAAATCCTCCTGCATTTGCTAATTTATAAATGATCCCTAACATAGCAGAAAATAAAATAAAATTAAATATGAAATGACCCCAAGAGTTGGATTTACTCGCATCTTGATCAAATACTCCCATTAATAGTAAAGCCCCCAATATTAACCCAAATGAAACTCCAAGAGAACCTAAAATATAAAATCCTTTAATTAAAAAAACTAATGGAGAAGAGTCTTTTTCTAATAAGTTTGCTTTTGATGGGTTAGCCAAATAATATTGATATATAGTAATCATAATAACCATAATTATTCCGACAAATAAACTAAAAAATACTACAGGTCCGCCATAATTTGTCATTAATCCCCAAGGATTATAAAAATATAATAATGTAACTAACAATACAAATAGAGCAAACATAATAGTATATTTTGTTCTTAACAAAAACATATCTTGTAATGCTTTTGGAAATGTTTTTAATGTATTATTATCTTTATTTTGACTATTTGTGTAAATTAAACTGGATATTATAATAAATAATATAATAATTATAAAATTAATAATTGTTGCTGTATTATTTTCTGGCGGATTATTTGAAAATATTCCGCCTACATATAATACCATAAAAAATGTTAGTATTCCAAGTAATCCTATTATCAAAGAAACGACAGGAATAACCGAAGGGTTTAAAGAAAAGTAAGAAAACCAAGAAGATTGTGGATTATTTTTAAAAGCAAATATTTCTTTTATAAGAAAAAATATTAATATTATCATTGGACCTGTAATAAAAATTTCATATCCAAATATTTTATTAAACCCTTTTCTATTTGTTGCCAGTAATAATATCATTAAAATTACAAATAATATTAAAATAAGAATTAATAAATTATACGAAACTAATACTTGTTCTAAAGATATTGGTGGTTTTGATGTATCCATATTATATACTTTTAAGAAAAGATTAGTAAAGCAAATAAATTACATATTTTCCATTGCTGTTTTTTCTCCATGACATTCCCGACAAAGGGCAACTAAATTTCCAACATCATTTCCTCCGCCATGTTCTAATCTTATTTTATGATCTACTTCAAATGTGTGTGATAATTTTTTAGTACATTGTCCACATTTCCAATCTTGCATTGAGGCAACATATTTTTTTTTAGTTTCACTTACAGAACGTTTAACTGGTTTTTGATAATTGTTGTTAACTACCCCTGAATTATAATTATAATTAGGTTCTGGATTTAATCCTTCCATAAATCCTTTACTTTTTGTTGATAAATCAAATATTGGTGAAATTATATCCATAGATGATTTATCAATCGGCATATATTTAATCATATTGTTAGTATATAAAAGCATATTTTTAGATTGCAACGGATTTCGTTTAATCATTATATAAAAACAAAGTGCTAGAAATCCAATGAGTGCCATTTTATAATATTTTTTATAGACTAAAAACATTTTTAGGTATTTCCCATCATAATATGCGTTGTATAATAAAAATGTTGTAATTCCAAATATTAATATTTCTAATTTCATATAGTATATTAATATTTAATATTATCTTCTTTTCTTTTCTTTTCTTTTCTTTTCTTGTATTTACTTTTATTTGTTATAGACTTTATTTTTCTTAGATTTCCTTCGGTAGAGTTTATTTTTGTGAGATTTTGTTACTTTTTTATTTGTATGTTTTATAAATCCACCTATATTGGTTTGTAATGTAGAAACATATTCTAATTTTTTCGATGAATTATTAATGTTAAATTTTTCAATAATTGTATTTAAATTTGTTAGTTCGTTAACTAAAGAAGATACATCAATAGGTTCTAATGGATTCTCATATAAAAAGTGAATAATAATATACTTTATTTTTGTAATAAATTCCATTTGATATTCATTTAAATCATCAAATGTATTATATAAATATTCGTAAAATACAATATAAATCATTATAAATCCCCAAATATCAATATTTTTAAGAAATACATTTTTAAAATAAGACATAATATCTAATGATCCATTGTTAGTATATTTTTGTAAAATTTTCGATAAATATTCTATAATATAGTAATAAGTAAAATCATATTCAATAAAATGTTCTTTTACTTTTGTTTTTTTAATAGCAGTTAGGTCTTTTATAGTTAATTTTTCTATAATATTATTTATAGTAGATAAATGCCCTGAACCTCTAATATTATTCCAAATAAATATATAATTTATTACAAATTCTCTGATTTGAAAATAATCCGGATTTAAATTGAGTTCTAAAAAATTATTATAAAGTTGCATAAATTCTTTATTAAAAAAAACTGATGAAAATGGAACATTGAATTGAAAAGGTCTTCTATAAAGTTTAAGTGGTATTTTTTCAGAATTAGTAGTAGAAATAGATAACCCCCAATCAATTAAACGTGTAATTAATTCTGTTTGATTAATTTGAACTAACACATTTGCTTCTTTTATATCACAATGATAGACATTTAACTTATTCATTGGAACAATTCCATTAAGTAATAAATCTATTAAATTATTATTAAGTTTAATAATATTAGAACTAACAAAATAAGAGTGAATAAATCGTTTAACATTAATTCCACCATTAGGCATATTAATTGTCATAACTTTGTCCAATGATTTATTAATATTGTTATATGTAATTCCTTTTTTTTTAAGAGGTTTGCATTTTTTGTTATAACCATTTAAATTTTCTTTTGTTAGTTTATCTGGTTTACATAATACCAAATCATTTAATAAAAAATATTTGTCATAATTAGGTATTACATTTAAAATATTCTTATATTTATTAATTTGATTGTATTCATCTTCAGCGTGTTTAGTTGTCATTAATTTGCTAATTTTATTATCATCTTTTAAATCTTGGTTTTCACATTTAAGAGATGGATAAAAAACACATCCAAACCCTCCAGAAGCAATAACTTTACCACCTTTTTGAGTTATTATCATTTAATTATATAATTATTAAAGAAATTTTATATTATTTATTATATAAATAAACAATTAAAGCAGTAGCTCCCATAACAACTAAAGTATATATAATTTTTTCTTTTAAACGACAATATTCCCTCATTTTGATATCTTTTGGTTTATATTCTTCATAATATCTAAAATAAAATTCGTTGATTGATATTTTAGGTTTTTCTAATTTTTCATTAATTTTATTATGAATAAAATGCATCCATTTAATTAAAGATTCTCTAGAGTCTAAGTATGCTGTAACAGGATATTCATCAAGTAATTTTAGAAAATCCTTTCCATTTGATTCAACCGGAATAAATAATGGTAGATTTTGAATTAACTCATAATATTTCTTTTTAGTAATAGCGTTAGGATAATGAGGATATGAAATGGCTAGTGTATGTAAAAAGAACCAAAAATGTGGTCCCCAAACATTGGGATCTAATTGTAAATGATGTTTAGCTAAAGAAGGCATTTAAATTAAAACAACATAAAAACAACCTTCTTTGAACATATAATTAAATGAATAAAAATAATATTTGTAATAATTGTTGTAAACAAGGGCATCAATTTCATCAATGTAAATTACCAATTACAAGTTATGGTATTATTGCATTTAGGTCATGTCCTAAATATGGTATGCAATATTTAATGATAAGACGTAAAGATAGTTTTGGTTATATTGATTTTATGAGAGGCAAATATATGCAAAACAATTTAGAACATTTACAAATAATGTTTGATGAAATGTCTATAAATGAAAGAGAAAATTTTCAAAAATATGATTTTGAAACATTATGGAAAATGATGTGGGGAATTAAAGATTCTAACCAGTTAAATAATCAATATAAAGGAGAAGAAATGTCTTCACAGAAAAAATGTGAAGCATTAAAAAATGGCATTCCAATAGGTAAAAATGGAGAAATAATAACATTAGATATTCTTATTAATAATGCAACAACAAAATGGTCAGAAACTGAATGGGAGTTTCCAAAAGGAAGGCGTAATTTTAAAGAAAAAGATTTAGATTGTGCTTTAAGAGAGTTTGAAGAAGAAACTGGATTACCTAAAAAAAATATCAAAATAATAGAAAATTTAATTCCATTTGAGGAAATGTTTTTAGGTTCAAATCATAAATCATATAAACATAAATATTTTGTAGGGTATATAGAAAATATAGAAGATAATTTAAATAATTATCAACCATCAGAAGTGTCAAAAATAGAATGGAAAACATTAGATGAATGTCTAAATTCAATAAGACCATATAATTTAGAAAAAAAGCAACTAATTATAAATATAAATAAAGTTTTACAAGAATATAGATTATATTAATATATATAAGGATAGATAGATGTTAAAACTTAAGAAAAAAGATGTAGACAAAGAAAAAGAAAAAGAAAATGTAGATTCTCCAGAAGAAGTAATTAAAATGTATACTAAAAAAAATGATGCAGATAATAAAGATAAACTAGAAGTAGAACTAAAAAATAGAAAAGAATTAGAAAAGTCTAAAAATGAATATGAATATTTATATCCCAATTTAGATGATCCAAATTTTAACGCTAAAATAGCAAATAAAAAAGAATTTAGCGATACTAAATATGATGGTGCGATATATGATGTAGAGGAATATGCTAAAATTTTGAGTGTTGCCGATTATGAATTGTTACCACAACAAGCATTTGTAAGAAATTTTTTATCTTTTCAAACTCCTTATAATAGTTTAATGTTATTTCATGGGTTGGGTTCAGGTAAAACATGTTCGGCAATAGGAGTTTGCGAAGAAATGCGGGATTATTTGAAACAAATGGGTATAAATAAACGTATTATTGTAGTAGCAAGTCCAAATGTTCAAGATAACTTTAAATTACAATTATTTGACGAAAGAAAATTAAAAGAAGTTGATGGAATTTGGTCCATGAAAGGGTGTTTGGGAAATAAATTGCTTAAAGAAATTAATCCAACAGGAATGAAGGGATTAAAACGTGAAAAAGTAATTCAACAAGTTAAAAATGTAATAAACGCATCATACTCATTTCAAGGTTATCTTCAATTTTCAAACGAAATTGTACGAAAATCTGGAAAAACTAATATTATCGAAACTAAAATAAAAAATTTGGAAATGGAATATTCTAATAGTTTAGTGGTAATTGATGAGGTACATAATATAAGAATTTCAGAAGATAATGAAAATAAAAATGTAGCTAAAAATTTAATGTTTTTAGTTAGCGTTGTTTCTAATGTTCGTTTATTACTTTTATCTGCTACCCCAATGTTTAATAGTTATAAAGAAATTGTATGGCTTTTAAATTTAATGAATATGAATGATCGTAGAGGAATAATTTCAGTTTCTGATATATTTGATAATAATGGTAATTGGAAAATGGATAAAGATGGAACAGAAATTGGAAAAGAAATGTTAATTAGAAAGGCAACAGGATATGTTTCATATGTGCGTGGTGAAAATCCGTATACTTTTCCTTTTAGAGTTTATCCTGATCAATTTGCTATTAAAAATACATTTAAAACGATTGAAGAATATCCAAAATACCAAATAAATGGAAGAAAAATTTCTAATGATAAAAAAATTACAAAACTTAGTTTATTTTTAAATTTAGTAGGCGAATATCAAGAAATGGGTTATAAATATATTATTGATCGTTTAAGAAGGAGAGGAGAAAGTTATCAAATGACTAAAAAAGGAACACAAAGAAATGTAGCGGCATTTTCTACATTAAAATCATTTGGGTATACTGATTTACAAATTCCTATTGAATCTTTAAATATAGTTTATCCATATGATGGGTTAGATGAATTAGTTAAACACATTGAATCGATTGAATATAACGAAACTGAAGAGACAGACATAGATGATATTTCACCTACTACTAGTCTAGAAAAAGATTTAGTTGAAGAAATAGATGATGTTATAAGTAATGGACCTCAATCTGTATCATCTGCCAGAGTTTCAAAAAATTCAGAATTAGAATCAGAACCCGCAGTAACTGAAGGAATTGAAGCAGATAATGTTTCAATTGTTAATGCAGTTGAGCGTGATGCAAGAGATATAAAAAAAATAGAAAAATCTAAATCTGCTAATAAAAAAAAATCATCCAATTTAATTTTTGATATTTTAGACGAAGAAGATATAATAACAGAAGATGCAAATAATTCTTCTAAAGAAGATAAAATAAGTACACAATCATCAAAATCATTATCAAAATCATCATCATCAGAACCAAGTGTAAACAAATTTTCTCCACAAGAAATATCATTTAAAGGTTCATTATCAAAAAAAATACCTTTAAAGAGTTCCGACATTTCTGGGTTACATATTAATGAAACTGATACAAAATCTCAATTTCCATCAGAAAAAAATTCAATAAAAGAAACAACCTCATCTAGAGGAGGATCAAGTAACTCATCAAGTAACTCGTCATCCAAAGAACAATTATATATAGATCCAAAAGATTTAACAGGAAGTCAAGGGTTAAAAAGAATTATGGACTATGTTGATTCAAAAACTCCTTCAATTAAAGGTCAATTTGAATATAAACGAAATGTTCCACATGTATTTGAAGAAAAAGAAATAGGAAAATATAGTTCAAAAATAAAAAATGTTTGTAATTATATTTACAATAAAGATACTGGAAAAGTATCAGAAGGAATAATATTAGTTTATTCATCTTATATTGATGCCGGTATTATACCAATGGCATTAGCCCTTGAAGAAATGGGGTTTACTCGTTATGGTGAAAAAGCAAAACCATTATTCAAAACACCTCCGGTTCCTGTTGTAGATGTAAGAACAATGAAGTCTTCAGTTTCAAGAAAAGATTTCAAACCGGCGCGTTATATAATGATAACAGGTGATCCTCGTATATCTCCAAATAATGATGCAGATGTAAAAGCAATTACAAATAATGATAATATTTTTAGGGAAGATAAAGATGGAATCCTTGAAGATATATCGGGTGAAATTATAAAAGTAGTATTAATATCACAAGCAGGTTCAGAAGGATTAGATTTTAAAGCAATTCGTCAAGTTCATATATTAGAGCCGTGGTATAATGTAAATAGATTAGAACAAATTATAGGTAGAGCGGTTCGTAACTTTTCTCATAAAGATTTGCCATTTTCAAAAAGAAATGTTCAAATATTTTTATATGGAACAATTTTAACAAATGCTGAAGAAGAAGCAGCAGATTTATATATTTATCGTACATCTGAATTAAAAGCAGTAAAAATAGGAAAAGTAACAAGATTATTAAAACAAACTGCCGTAGATTGTATAATTAATCATGATCAAACCGAATTAATTTCAAACAATTTTAATAAAATGGAAGAAAATAGAAATATAACGCAAGTATTATCAGATAATAAAGTATTAAATAATTTTGTAATAGGAGATACAGATAATACCGCAACGTGTGATTTTATGGAATGTGAATTTAAATGCTTGCCGGATATAAATGTTGAAACCTTACAAGAAAATTCGGATACATATAACGAGTCATTTATGCTTATAAATTCTGATAAAATTATACAAAAAATAAAAATATTAATGAAAATGCAGTATTTTTATAAAAAAAATGATTTATTAAAATTAATAAATATTCCAAAAAAATATCCAACAACCCAAATTTATGCGGCATTAACTCAACTTATAAATGATGGCAGTGAATATATAGTAGATAAATATGGTAGAACCGGTTATTTAGTAAATGTAGGAGAATATTATTTATTTCAACCAAGTGAACTTAATTATAAGAATATATCAATTTATGATAGATCCGTTCCAATTAATTATAAACATGATATGATAAAATTTGAAATAAAAACAAATGCGATAAAACCGGTTATTGATAAGCGTGGTATTACAGAAAAAGATGCTGAAGGAGAGGATGCTGAAGGAGAGGATGATGAAAATGCATTTTTAGAAGGTAAAAGTGTATTAGATGCAATGTTTAATAATTATAAATTAGCATCAAATACAATTAAAATACAAAGAGGAAATGATAATTGGTATCATCTTTGTGGAGTAATTATGAGAAGAATATCTAAAGAAGATAATATAATTTTGGCGGATTCAAAGGAAAAAAGAGTAGAAATTTTAGAAAAATTATTAATTGAACATATAGTTGATAGTTTAATGATGAATGATAAGATAAATTTGCTGAACTATATTTATGGTAACAAAAATGTAGAAATAAAACTTTTAGATGAAAATTTAAAAAGATTTTATAGTAAAATAAAAATATATTTACAAACAAAATTTGTTGTTGCAAAAGGAATAACTGGAATAGTAATATTTGATGGTCCATCTCGGGTAAATAATTTAAATATTTTTGTATTAGATGATGATAAATGGATACTAGCAAAACCAGAAGATAAAAGAGATTTGGGAGACGCTATATTAAAAAAATATAGATTAAAAGCAAATTTAAATCATTATGTTGGGTTTATTGGTTTTGAAAATAATAATAAATACATGGTTTGTCAAATTAAAGATACAAAAAATGAACGTAGCACAGGGTTTCGCTGTGACCAAGCAGGTAAAAATAAAATAATATCTATATTACGCAATATAGATAGCGATGATAGATTTATATCAAAGATTATAAAGAAAGACAATAAAAATAAAGACAACAACGATGATGAAAATGGTGAAGGTGCGAAAGAACTTTATATAAGAGTAGAACTAACATTGAGAATTTTTGAGTACCAAAAATTAAATAATAAAACGTGGTTTGTAGATACAGAGACTGCAATAGTGAATGAATTTCAAAAAAAGGAAAAAGGTAATAAATAACCTGATTTAACATTTAAATGCTTTTTAAATAAAATTGAAAATTAATTAAAAGAATAATTATATATTAAATATATAATGGAACCTATAGATACTAAATCTTCTAAACCCAAGTTCAGACAAAAAGAGTTTAAGTCTGTATATAGTCCTTGTCAAATTACTAAACATATAGTATTGCCTATGACCGCAATTGGTAAAAATTTGTTACAAACATTAGAAAATACAATTACTAAAATGGTTGGTGGAAAATGTATTGTTGAAGGTTATGTTAAACCAGGTTCCATTAGAGTAATAACATTTTCAAGTGGACTTGTAAAAGGAGAAAATATATTATTTAATGTTGTATTTAATTGCGAAGTTTGCTATCCTGTTTCTGGAATGAATTTAAATTGTATTGCTAAAAATATTACTAAGGCAGGTATAAGAGCGGAAAGTGCGGATGAACAACCAAGTCCATTTGTATTATTTATTGCAAGAGATCATTATTATTCAAATGAACATTTCAATTCAATCGAAGAAAACGAAAAATTTGTAGCGCGTGTTATTGCTCAAAGATTTGAATTAAATGATAAATATGTCTCTATTATTTCTGAACTTGTGCCTCCTTCTAAAGAAGGAAAAAAAGAATCTAAACCAAGATTAGTTCTTTAAAAGATGTATAAAAATTGTTAATGTTAAGTAGATGTACATATTTTTTTACAATATATTTTAAATTATTCCAATTTAAAGCAAAATAATATATTTATATATGTCTAATGAAGAATATGATTGTAACAAATTAAATTATATTAGAGAACAAATTGAACAAATGTCTAAATTTAATCAAATTGAAGTTCTTAAAATACTAGCAAAAAATAAAAATGTTATAATAAATGAAAATAAATATGGAATTCATATTAATTTAAGAGAAATTGATAATGATACATTAAATAAT
>Ga0268279_1000928_pt1 | contig 17379 bp, 13 predicted proteins | sample saktaG_6_FD_190142 | JGI IMG/M metagenome (GOLD analysis project Ga0268279, IMG submission 190142) | Saline water microbial communities from Sakinaw Lake, British Columbia, Canada - sak_2010_1_5_80m | ecosystem: Environmental > Aquatic > Non-marine Saline and Alkaline > Saline ...
AATTTTAGCCTTGGCAGAACCTGTAAAATCGCTAAAGAGAAGAAAAGAAAACGCTCGGAGTCATTATCGGAATAGACTTCTTTTTTACTAAAATATTTTGGGCAGTCAATTAGATAAACTATAATGCCGCTCACCTTTGCCTGCCAGAGATTTATTTTTATTTCTTCTCCGGCGCTTTTTATGGCAATATCAGCCAGTATTTTTTTGGCCAGCATTTTTTTCTTATCAAGCGAGCCGTAAAGGGGAAGAACTATGCGGACATCGCAATCAAGTTTAGCCAAAGCCGGGGGCAAAGATCCAACCACGTCTGCTAACCCTCCGACTTTGGCCAAGGGCGCCATTTCCGAAGCCGCCATTAAGATTTTTAAACTATTTTTCATAATTGGTGAAAGATAATTTTCCCATTTTTTGTCATCTCGAACCGCCAGCCGGCGGTGAGAGATCTATAATACAGTGAAAACCAAATAAACAAAATGTCATTGCCGCTAACCGGCTATTATAGATTTCTCCTCTCCTGCCCCGGGCAGGATCGTCGAAATGACAAAGGACACTATTTATTTTTTTTAAACACCATCAAATTTTTTACAATCCACCAGACAACGTTTTTCTCTTTCATTTCTTTTTTTATTTTTGCCGTAAGTTTTTGGTCCAAGCCGAAGTTTTTGGTCCTAAATTTTTTAATCCAGTATTCTTTAGGCTGTTCGTTAATATGGCCGATACTTCTTGGTCCCTGGCCGGGCGTGGCCGCGGTAAAAATTATTAGAGATGACGCTTTAGTTAAAGTATTAATTAAAGTTGGTGCGCATTTAGCGGGTAAATGTTCAGCTACTTCGAAACAAAGGCAGAGGTCAAATTGTTTTTTTAGAGCCAAGGGTCGGCAAAGGTCATGAATTTTAATTTTTGCAGCCATCGGCGACTCTTTTTTAGCGGTCGGAGAGCCGTCATAGCCGATAACTTTTACGCCACGAACAGCAAATTCTTTTAAATAAATTCCAGGGCCGCAGCCGATATCAATTACTGATTGGGGATGGAAATATTTTATTAAAATACTGGCGGCTGCTTTGGCTGAAGAACCTTCTAGAGCAATGGTATTTTTAAAAAATTTTCTATCGTAGATATAGGTTTCAACAGCCATAGAGTTATCCTATTATCTTTTTTACTCTTCTTAAATATTTTGAGTCCACTTTAAAATACTGCCAGGAATTCTGGATAGGAAGATTTTCCCTCTCGTGGCGGTGGAAATCCGAGCCGCCGGTAGTGATAAAATCAAATTGCCGGGCCATGGTCTGGGCATACATCACCGAGCCAATGGAATGATGGGGAGAAAGCACCTCGAGGCCATCCACCCCTAGCTTCTTTAATTTTTTTAATAGATCCCTTTTTAGCCGGTCGTGCTTGCCCGGGTGGTTAAAAATAAGCTGGCCGCCGATTTTTTTTCTTAAGGAAAGGATTTTTTTTATGTCCGTATAGCTTTCCCTTAGGACGCTTACGCCCTTATTGCGAAAATATTCGCCGATAATTTCACTTTCCCGCGGGTTTTTTATTTTTAGCTCTTTTTTTATCTTGGCTCGATTAGCCGGGATTGCCCGGACATCGTCTACGACGTGGTTTAAGGGAATATAGTGCGTATATTTGTCCAGGATTTTGTTGATATCAATTTTAAACCCTCTTTTTGCCAGTTTTTTTAAAATTTTTCTTACTTTAATCTTTCTCCTGATTTGGCTACTCCGCAGGATGTCGTGAAGGCGAGCGTCTTTTTCGTCAAAATTAAACCAAAGCAAATTTAATCTCGTATTCCCCAGTTTAGTATAGAGTTCTAAACCGGTAATGGGTTTAACTTGGTATTTCCGGCAGGCCCGCCTGAATTCGCTCAGGCCGCTAACCGTGTTATGGTCGGTTAGAGCGGCTACTTTTACCCCCTGGTCGGCAATAAATTTTGCCACTTCGGTGGGCGTTAAGTAGCCGTCAGAATAACTTGAATGAAGCTGCAGGTCAATTAACATATTTACTATTACAAATTACAAATCAAATACAAATATTACAAATTTTATATTAAGATGTTTGTATTAGTATTTGTAGATTTGTAATGAATTTGTAATTTGTAACATTATATACCTAAATTATTTTTAACCAACGCAATTAAGGGTTTAGACCTTTCCGGTTCAGCTTTGTCTTTTATAAGATGATGAGTGGCGGTTCGCATAGCCGTCCAGTTATAATAATTATTAATTCGTTCCTGTAATTGTTCGTCTAATTCTATTTTAGCATTCTTAAAGTAATTTTCCAAAAAAAGATCCTTTATTTTTTTGGTATATTCTTCATCATTAATTTTTCTCATGACCATATATTCAAGCTGCTGGAGGAAACAGCCAAGGTCGCGGGCAAAATCAGACAGGCAGATATCCGTAAAATCAATTACGGCCAATTTTTTTTCCCCCATTTTTATAATATTTTCCGCATGGGCATCGCCGTGAATTAGCCATCTTTTTTCCGTAGAAACCAAAAAGTCTTCCTCTTTTTTAATAAAAATATCATAAGCTTTTTTATAGGTTCCATAATAAGCCGGGTATTGTTTTTTTATGTCAGCCAGTATTTTATTTCGGCCGGGGATAACGATTCTGATGCGGCTGTTTTCTTTATTAAAATTATAGGCTTTTTTAGCCGGCAGCCGGTGCAGTTTAGAAAACCAGGCGGCGGCTTTGGGGATAATCTTTTCAATTTCCTTGTAATTTCTTTTTTTTATGTAATGGTAAAGATTATTGCCGCTGACACCGCGGTAAAAAGTCGCTTGGAAGTGTTTAGAATAAAAGAGGGGATGAGGTATGGTTAAAAAGCCTTTAGCAAAACCGTTGTCCCATAAATATTTTAAGGCATGGTAAACGTTTTTTCGCGGTTCATCGCTATGGGCGGAGCAGAAAATAGGCAGGGTTTTTACTTGATGGTTTCTAGTCAGAAAAAAAGTTTTAAATTCAAGGACAACGTGGTAAGTCGTTTCCCAGATATGGTCTTTATGGGCGTTAATTTTTATTTTTTTAATATCAATAAAGTCGGGGTACCTGGGCAGGACCTCTTTTTTAAATAAGTCTATAACGTATTTTTCGTTAAAAAGATTGTGGATTATGTTCATACATTACAAATTACAAATCTTTTACAAATTTACAAATACTAATCCGAATGCTTTAGCTAATATTTGTAAATTTGCTTGCCTACCGGCAGGCAGGCAGTGGATTTGTAGATTTGTGGGGTTATTATTTTTTCCAATAATACGTCCAGTGTTTTTTCCAAACCATCTGCTTTATTTTTATGTATAATTTTTCCGCTTTGATTTTTGTTTTCCGGGTGGTAGCGTCATCAAGAGTGCGGACAGCCCGGATTAGTTCATTAATTCCCCGCTCAATCTCGTCCGGGTTCCAGGAAAGCGGCCCGAAAATATGGCTGAAATCTTTGCCGGAAGCCCACCAGAAAGTACAGCTCGCCAGGCCCCGCACCAGGTGCCAGCGCGCCCAAACGGCATTTTCGTCTTTCTCGTATTTATCTACAGTTTTATAGGCCAGGTTAGCCAGCTTCCAGATATTTTTCTGGATTTTATTTTTTTTATCAGACCAGAGAATATAGGGCTCCCCCCTTTTTAATTCTTCTTCCGTCGATACCCAACTGCCGGCTATGGGCTTAATTTTTTCTAATTTTTTATGACCGTCAATGAATTCGGAAACGGTTTTGGTCTCAAGATCCGGATTTTTAAGGATTTTTTCAAATTCTCCTGTCGGGTCATTATGCCTTAAACCGTATAATTCCGCGTCCGTGGCCGTGATGGCTAAATTATTGTCTTTTTGCTTAGCCATTATTTTGTTTAAAGTTTCCGGAACATAAGACTCGGATAACTCCCGGGAGCGGAAGATTATTTTAAGGCCGGAGTTTTTGTCTTCATAAATTTTATTGAAGTCGGTTTTGCCCAGTTTGCCCTTCTCAACAATTTCGCCCAGAATTATCCATTCATAACCAAGTTTTTTTATAATTTTGGCTACTTTAGGGCTATAGGCCATTTCCGGAATGAAAAATCCCCGGGGCTTAAACTTATGGCCAAAATGCTTTTGCAGGATTTCTTCATTTTCTTTAATTTGCCTGATTGTCTCTCCTTTCGGGATTAGGGGCAGAAGAGGATGATAAGCGGCTGATCCTGTCAACTCAATCTGGCCCTTCTCTCTTAAATTATTTATTCTTTTTAGCAAATTTTCATAGCCCAATTCTTCCCAGCGTAAAATCAACCCGCCAGTGATGTTAAGAGTGAATTTAATATTCGGATGTTCTTCTAAGGCCCTGATTATCCGAATGTAGCTTAATTCAGTCGCTTCTTTAATAAAGTGAGCGTCAGTATTTACGGGCTGGTAGAGATGTAAGAAATTAATCCAAAGCATAAACAAAACTTAAAACTTAAAATTAAAAACTAAAATGAAAAATTTTTTGTATTCTGTCATTGCGAGTTTCACCCCACCGTCATCCCGCACTTGATACGGGATCCAGGGTCTAGCGGCACGAACATTTTATTCTTCCACGATTCTAAAAAACCAAATTTCCTGCGGGTTAATCCCGGATTCCCTGCCTACCGGCAGGCAGGCCGCCGGAGTTTATCCCGAAGCCTCGGGACGGGAATGACAAGAAGCATGAGATTGCTTCGTCGCTACGCCCCTCGCAATGACATAGGTATTGTGCAGATGCTTTGTCCGCTTGCGGCGGGTAATTTATTGATTTTAAGTGCGTACTTAAGTTCGTTCTATTTTTTTAAATAATTTTTTATTCTCTAAAATTATCTTAAACCAAGATGTGTAGTCGCCTGGATTTTTCTTTATATTTTTTTTAAGGTCGTCTGCTGTTATCCATTTGTAATCCATAACCTCTTCAGGATTTGGAGTTGGAGCCTTATCATAATAACCAATAAACACATGGTCAAATTCATGTTCACATAACCCATTTTCATAATCAGACTTATAAATAAAAGAATATAATTCCTTTAAATTTGTTGAGAAACCCATTTCTTCAACTAATCTGATTTTTGTTGCATTTTCTATTATTTCTCCGGGTTTTGGATGGCTGCAAACAGTATTAGACCATAATCCGCCTGAATGATATTTTTCTTTTGCCCTTCGTTGTAAAAGAAGCTCATTCTTAGAATTAAAAATAAATATTGAAAAAGCTTTATGCAGTTTACCTTTTTTATGGGCTTCAGATTTTAAACAAATGCCTATCTCTTTATTTTGTTTATTAACTAATATTACTTTATTTTCTCTGTTTTTTAATTTGGCTATATCCATTTTTTCAGAAAATATTTTAATAATAACGATTTAACTTTTAAAACTCTTTCTTCTTGCCTCGTAACCTATTATTTTATTTCCTGCCTGCCGGCAGGCAGGTTATATTATTTAGTTATTTTATTTTTATTATTTTTTCCGTTAATTTTTAGGACTTTCCGGTAAAGGAGAATATATTTCTTGGCCGGTATTTCCCAGCTGTTTGACTCCTGCATTATGCGGACCACTAAACTTCGCCAGGTATTTTTATGTTTATGGTTTTCCAAAGCCCTGATAATCGCTTCAAAAAGGGAAAGTTCGTTAAATTGAGAAAAGACAAAACCGGTGCCTTTGCCTGTGGCCGGGTTAAAATTAGTAACAGTGTCATTAAGCCCGCCGACTTTTCTGACAATCGGCACGCAGCCGTAGCGCATGGCAATCAGCTGGTTTATGCCGCAGGGCTCATGAAAGGAAGGCAGTAAAAAAAAGTCAGAGCCGGCATACACTAAAGTCTCATATTTCTGGTTTTCTTCATGGGAAGGTATGACCGCCAATTTTTCCGGATATTTCTTAGATAATTTTTCCAGTTCTTTCAGGTAGCCTTTGTCCCCGGAACCGATGACTATAAATTGGATATCAAGCTGTAATAGCTGTTCGGCGATTTTTAAAATTAATTCAAAGCCCTTTTGGAAGGTAACGCGGGAAGTTGTGCAAAAAAGCGGAATTTTTACGTCCACGGGCAGTTTAAATTTTTTCTGCAGATATTCTTTATTTAATTTTTTGCGGTGGATTTTATTCCAGTCGTAGTTTTTATAAAGGCCAATATCTTTAGCCGGGTTATAAGCCTTATAATCAATGCCGTTAACTATGCCGAATAACCGGTCTTCGCGGTTAGACAAAATCCGCTGTAGGTCCTGGCCGAACTTTTTCGTCATTATTTCTTCGCGGTACTGTTCGCTTACGGTATTTATAATATCGGCGGACAGGATCGCCCTTTTGGCAAAATTTAGGTGTTCAATTTTTTTGTCAGCCAGATGGGGGATTCTTTTGCGGCCGTAGTCCTTAAATCTGGCCTGCACTTCCCACCAATTATGGCCCAGTTGAAAGACTAAATTATGGATAGTGAAGATGGTTTTAGCTTTTTTTAAGGTTTTTGAATAGCGAAAATCGGTTTTTAAGTAAAAGGGAATTAAGCCGGTTTGCCAGTCGTGGCAATGGACAATATCAGCCTCAAATTTTAGGAGAGAGATCAGTTTTAAGGCGGCGACGTCAAAAATTAGAAAACGGGCGTTTTCATGGCTTGACCCGTAGATAGTTTTTCTTTTGGAAAAATATTTTTTATTTTCAATAAAATATATCGGCAGGCCGTCCATTAAATAACCTTTCCAGTAATTAATTCTCACTGCCTCTTTAGAGTTAAGGTAAACTTTTATGTTATTATAAACTAATTTTAGATGGTTCTTTTTTTTATCAATAATCTGCCCGTAGAGCGGAGTAATAACAATTACCTCGTGGCCTAATCTTTTTTGGGCTTTTGGCAGGCTGCGGGCAACATCAGCCAGCCCTCCGGTTTTGGAAAAAGGGGCAACTTCTGAAGCAATATGGACTATTTTTAATTTTTTAGACATTTTTATAAAGTTATTAAGATTGTTAAAATTTTCTTGATGGTTCGCTGTTAGCGGCGCAGATAGCTATAGCTAAGGCGTCAGCCGCGTCATCCGGCTTAGGCAACTCCTTTAAATTAAGAAGAAGCTTTACCATTTTTTGCACCTGCAGTTTTCCGGCCTGGCCGTAAGAAGAAACCGCTTGTTTAACCTGCAAGGGAGTAAATTCAACCGTCGGGATTTTACTCTGCCTGGCCGTAAGAAGAATTACGCCTCTGGCCTGCCCGACAAGCAAAGCGGTTTTTACGTTTTTACAGAAAAATAATTGCTCAACCGCTATTAGTCCTGGTTTATGTTTTTTTATTATTTTATCTAACTTTTTATTGATAGTTTCCAGTCTTTCTCCCAATTCTTCCCCAGCCGAAGTTTTTACTACCCCATATTCTTGGCAGGTTAATTTACCATTATTATTTTTTTTTATAACTCCATAGCCGGTATCCGCCAGTCCCGGGTCAATTCCTAAGATCGTGTATCGCATATCGCATATCGCGTATCGCCTAACGCGGTTAATTATAGATTATATTCTGTAAATGTAAGTTAAACTTGGCTTTGTTTCTAAAACTTTATCTGGTTTCCAGCCAGCGATGGTGAAACCGTAGGAAATAACTATTGTGCCTTTTTTTAAATTATTTTTTAGTTTTTCACCGACCCGGGACATAACCTTACCGACTAAAAAAGTAAATATTACGTCAGCGTCGCTGATATCCTGCCTCATAAAATCCTTTCTTATTATTTTAACCTTACTTCTGTTAAGTTTCTTGTTTATTAGCCCCCTTAGATATTGGTATAAGGAAAGTTCATAGCCGACAGATTTATAACCATGTTTTTCTGCTTCAAATAAGACCCGGCCGTTACCGCAACCCAGATCATAGAGCCGGGAGCCGGGGGGAATATTTTGTCTTTTTAGTTCAGCTAACATTTTGTTAATATTTTCGTCCGGAGTTCTGGCGAACGGCACTTTAGTTCTGATAATAGTGGTTGCTGTCTGAAAGGCAAAAAACAAAAAGATTAGACTAGAAACAATAACGATTATAAGAAAAATGTACAAAATAATCAAATAATATAAAATATCCATACTATAATCTACAAATTACGAATTTATTACGAATATACAAATTTTATAAAAAATCTTTTAAACCAATATTCGTAAATTCGTACTGATTCGTAATTCGTAGGAAAATGCGGATTTTTTTAAATTAGACAACTTAATTATCTAAAATTATTCTAAAAATAAAAGTGCTTAGTATTATTATAATATCGCATTCGTATAATAATCAACCTCATCTTCGCAGTCTTCCAATTCTTCTATAAGTTTTTCAATTTTTTCTTTGTCTTCGCTTTCAATTTTTTGGTTCTCTTTGGCGATAAATTCTATATCAGCGGTTTCGGTCTTAATATTTTTTTCTTCCAGGAATTTTTTTAAAGCCTGTAGGTCTTCAATTTTAGTGAAGATGGTGATGCCTTCTTCTTCGGTCAAAAAATCCTCGGCGCCTACATCAATTAAACTCAGTTCCAGGTCTTCTAATTTTACGTTGGCGTTAGAGAGTTCTTCTTTTAGAATTCTTATTACTCCTTTTTGGGAAAAGTTCCAGGCAACCGCACCCAGGGCCCCGCCGTGCTTAGAAAATATATGGCGGATAGAAGCGCCCGCCCGGTTTCGGTTATCGGTTAAGCATTTTACAATAAACTGCGATTTAGCCGGGCCAAGGCCTTCATAAAGCAACTCGGCAACCTCTTGCCCGCCGCCTTCGCCCGTGCCTCGTTTTATCGCCCTGGCAATATTATCCTTAGGCATATTGGCGGATTTGGCTTTTTCCATTGCCATTCTTAAGGTAAAGTTAGTATCCGGGTCGCCCCCTTTTTCCCGGGCCGCGAGGGTAATAAGGTTGGCAATTTTCGTAAACATAGCCCCCCGTTTGGCGTCTACAGCCGCTTTTGCCCTTTTAGTTGTCGCCCATTTGGAATGACCTGACATAGTAAAAAATGCAAAATTTAAAAAGCAGAATGCTAAATTAATGTATATATATTAAAATAAAATCAGGTTTTACCTGATGTCTTTAAATTAACATAAATTGAAATAAAAATCAAGGTAGTTTATAATAGATATAGTGGGTATAAATCGTTTGCTATCCCTACAAATTACTAATACTACGAATTACGAATAAGTACGAATTTACGAATTTTAGTTAAAACATTTGCATAAGTATTCGTACGTTTGTAAAAAATTTGTAATTCGTAGAATACGTAATTCGTAGTAATTTATAAATTATATGAAATCAAGAAAATCTATAGACCTCAAAAAAGGCGAAGTCAGCCGGGTGGTTGAATCCATCCAGTTTCTGCCCGATCAGGTCAGACAAGTTTTGTCTGAAGCCCGTTTAATAAAAATTCCTTCTTCTTACAGCAAAGTAAGTGAAGTAGTAGTAAATGGCATGGGCGGGTCTAATTTAGGAGCCGGAATAGTCAAGGCCGTGTTTAGCGATAAGATGAATGTGCCTTTAAGCATTGTTCCCGGCTATCAGGTGCCGGCTCATGTAGGCAAAAATACCTTGTATATTATTTCTTCTTATTCCGGTAATACGGAAGAGCCGTTAAGCGTTTATAAAGAGGTAAGGAAACGGGGGGCAAAAATTGCGGCTATTACCTCGGCTGGAAAGGGCAAATTGGAAAAGCTGATGATAAAAGATAATATTCCCGGCTATATTTTTAAGCCGGAATTTAACCCTTCAAACCAGCCCCGATTAGGTACGGGCTATATGATTTTTGGCCTGGCCGTGATGCTGGCTAAAGCCGGGCTTTTTAAAATTAAAGTGAAAGAAATTGAGGATTTAATTGCTGATTTGGAAATCTGGGACCGGAGATTAAAGCCGGCCAGAGAAACTAAAAAAAATCAGGCAAAAAAGATAGCGGCAACTCTTTTTGGCCAACAGCCAATATTGGTGGGGGCGGAATTTCTAATGGGCAATTTGCGAGTCTGGCGCAATCAGCTTTGTGAAAACAGCAAAAATTTCGCCAGCTACCTGACCTTGCCGGAATTAAACCATTACGCTCTAGAAAGTTTGGCTAACCCGGCCAGCAATAAAAAAGATTTAGTGTTTTTCTTTCTGGACTCAAAATTTTATCATCCGCGGATACAAATTAGAAGCCGCTTAACAAAACAAGTGGTAAAGAAAAGTAAAATAAAGCTTGTAAGCTATAATCTAACAGGCAAGACAAAACTAATCCAGGCTTTTGAGGCCCTGCAGCTTGGCACCTGGGTTAGTTTTTATTTGGCCATGCTTAACAGAGTTAATCCGGCTAAAATCGCCTGGGTAGATTGGTTTAAGAAGCAGCTGAAGTAGTGAGATTTTTAGGAATTTTAGGATTGTTGAGATATGCAACTTTTTTTCTGTCGGTTTCAGACTTCGCTTGGAGCCATGATGCGGTTCTATATTGTTTTGAATAAAAAAGAAGGCGAGATTAGATAGTCTTGCCTTCATTTTTATTCAAAATTTTTATTTTTTTACCCCGTTAAATATAATGTCTTGCTACTCCTTGTCCCATTAGATGCAAAACTATCTAACGGGGTGAACAACCGGAAATTGCAGGGTAACCTGGGTGCCGACTCCTTCCATAGAATCAATCATAATCGTTCCTTTCATTAATTCTATAATTTGTTTGGTAATCCAAAGACCTAGGCCGGTGCCGGTAATGTTCTTGGTTTTTTCTGTCTGCACGCGGTAGAATTTTTGGAATAATCTTTCCCTATCTTGGGCGGACATACCCAGACCAGTATCTTTTATTTTTATTTCTAAAGTTTTGCCGTTATTTTTCTCTTGCGTGGTTACTTCTATCTGGCCTTTTTCCGTGTACTTAATGCCATTGCCGATTAAATTAATTAAAACCTGCTTGAACCGGTCGCTGTCAATGTTAAGAAGAGGCAATTTCTCCGTATGGGGCTGGTATTTTAATTCTAAATTTTTTTGTTTAGCCTGAACTGATAGTTCAGCCATTATGTTTTTTATAATCGGGCCGGCGTCCTGCGGATTGGCTTCTATTGCCAGCTGGCCTTGTTCAATCCGGCTGACATTTAATAAATCTTCCACTAAAGAAGCGAGTCTTGAAGCAGCGTTTTCCACTATTTTTAAACTCTCTTCCATCTTGCCGCTTACTTTGCCGAAAGTGCCTTCTAAAATCATAGAAACATAGCCTCTGATGCCCGTTACCGGCGTGCGCAGTTCATGAGAAGCGATAGAAATAAATTCGTCCTTCATCTGATCCACTTCTTTTATTTTTTTGTAAAGAATCGCATAATCCCATAGCCGGACAGCAGCGGTTAAAAACAAAACAATAATCAAAACGGTTAAGACAAGCAGGAAAATAGAAGCATTACGGTTATAATTGGTTAAATCATCAACAATTTTGGAAGACAGCTTCATCGTTAAAAGAGCTTGTTTTTCTCCTTCAATATTTCTCATTGGCAGGGCTACTTGCCAGAATCGGCTCTCCCGGGAAAAACCCTTGATTAATTCTTCGCCCTCGGCCGTGGAAGCCAAGCGCAGGGAATCAGTGGCTAGACCGTCATTATCCGGCTGCATCCAAGCCACCTGGTAATAGTAAAACTTTAAAATTTTACCTATATCTTCTTTTTGCGGGCTGGCAATTATTTTAAAATTATCGCCTTCCGGAACTAAAACCGCTAAATCCTGAAATTCCAGATTTTTGCTTAAAAGCGTTTCAATTTTCTTTTGCAGTAAATCCTGGTTGCCTAAATCATCTTTTATTAAAGCATAGATTGAACGGCCGACAATTAAGGCCTGGCGCTGCAGAGCCACATCCAGGTTTTATTGTATTTGTTAATGATAAAAATCGTATTGAAGGCAATCAGGAGGGGAATCAAGATAATCAAAACAATACCATAAATCAACTGAAGAGTTTCTCTGTTTTTTATGAAGAATTCTCTAAGATTCATATAACCTCTACAAATTACAAATCTATTACGAATTTACGAATTCCTGTAAGAAGTTTTTTGGTAATATATTTGTAAATTCGTACTGATTTGTAATTCGTAGGAATAGCTTGTAATTCGTAGATATAATTATAATTGCTTCTTTTTTTGAATAATGAAGATGACGAAAAGCATGACGCCGACAACCATAATCAAGGCCGCTATAATCATGTAATATTTAATTAAGTTTCCCGTTTCGCTCGCTGGCGTAATCGGCGCAGCTGTTTTAGAAATGAAATCTTCAATTGAAGCCGCTTTTGCCTCTTGGATAAAGAAGCTCAAAGGATTACTTTTGGCAGAAATTTTACCGGTATTATCATTCAAGGCTACATAAACTTCATGTTCACCCTCAATTAAAGACTCATTAAACTCATATTGCCAATTTCCGTATTCATCAGTCTTTACCGTGGCTACCAAGGGCAGATCAGAATAGAGATAGAGGGTTACAACGCTGCCCGCTTCCGCTATGCCTTCTAAACTATAGCCTTTATTTACATTTTCCTCATCTAAAATATTATCAATGCTATCAACAGATAAATCCTCCGAGACTTCGCCTTCAGATTTGGGTTGGCCTAATTTTTTGTTGGCTATAATTGCCTCTTCGATCGGAGCCAGGACTTTTCCCAATTTTCCCTCTCCCGAGGGGTTATAATTATTTTTTACTTCTGCGCCATCGTCGTAACCGTCGCCGTCCGTATCGGCTTTAAATGGGTCAGTGCCTAATCTTTTTTCCATATCATCCGGCAGCCCGTCCTGGTCGCTATCGACCATTAAAGCCACTGGCGCTGTCTGGACTAAATTATCTCCATCATCCAAGATTAATCTTCCCTCCATGCCCAAAATTTTTAAACCGGCTTTTCCTTCTTTTAAAGGTATCATCCCTTTAGCCACATCTAAAATGGCCGTTAGTTTTTCCTGGGTGATAGAGCCGCCGGCTAAATGAGCCACTTTTTCTTCTATTTCTTGATATTGGACTTGTTTGGCTACAACATTGCCCAAATGCCTTTCTTTTATGGAATTCTTGCATTGCCATTCGTCTATTCCCTGGCAGGTTACTTGCGGGGCGTATTTATTAAACATAAAGTCTTGGCATTTTACATCATCTTCTATGTCGGCCGTCAGGCACTCTTTCGGCCCGTATTTTTTAAACATAATTTTATCGCATTCGCTTCTTGTTTTTGTCCCGGCTTGCTGGCATTCTTTGGGCATATATTTTTGCTGCATATAGAGATCGCATTTTACCTCATCCGTTATGCCCTGGTCCTGGCATTCTTTGGGCATATACATTTTTCTCATTACCTTATCGCAATCCGCGGAAGTGCTAGCTCCGGCTTTTTGGCATTCTATCGGGAGCTTATCAGCTGGAATTTTTTTCGCCCCGCCGTATTTTTCAAACATAAATTTTTTGCAGGCTTCCATTGTTGAAATTCCGGCTTCTTTGCAGTCGGTTGGAGCGGATTTTTCAAACATATATTTTTCGCATTCTTCCGGAGTGCTAATCCCAGCGTCTACACATTCCTTGGGAGCGTTTTTTCTAAATAATATTTTTTCGCATTCATCTTTATCGCTTACTCCGGCCGCCCGGCATTCCTCGGGAGCATTGGCAAGCATCATATGTTTTTTGCATTCATCCGGATCACTAATGTTAGCTTCCCGGCATTCGGTCGGGGCTTGTTTTAAAAACATTATTTTACCGCAATCTTCCGGGGTTTTGGCTCCGGCCTCTTTGCATTCCTGGGGTAATTCGTATCTTTCTTCAAAATATTTAAATTCTTCTGAGGGCTTATAGTCAAATTTAGTTAAGACAATTAGATTGCCAGCCCGTTCCCTTAAGAAATAATCGCATTCTTCTCCAGTAGTAATGTTGGCTTTTTGGCATTCCGGAGCCATAAATTTTTCTTCCATGTATTTATCGCAGGCCGCTGGATCAGTAATTTTAGCTTGTTCGCATTCTAGAGTTAAAAATGCCTGGGTCTTTAATATTTTTTCACATTCTTCTTTAGTAGTTATTTTTGCTTTTTGACATTCTGGCGGCAGATTATTTATAAAGATTATATTACTGCATTCTTCCGGGGTAGTTACTCCGGCTTTCTGGCACTCGGTTGGCATTGAAAATTTATATAAATATTTTTTACATTCTTCTTGGTCTAAAATTCCTTTTTCCCGACACTCTGGCGGAGTAGACATGTATTTATGGCATTCCTCCTGAGACAGTAGTCCTTCATCTCGGCATTCCGGGGGAATAGATTTGAATTTATTACATTCTTCCTGAGACAGTAGTCCTCTTTCCCGGCAATCAGGCGGGATATTCATAAATCTTTGGCATTCTCTGATAGAGGTAATATTATTTTTTTTACATTCCGGCAGAAGCACAGGCTGGACCTGAGGCATCATTTGTGGCGGTTGTTTTTCCATCATTTCCGGAGTTAGCGGCTGTGTCGGTGAAAGCAGATTATTCGGCGATGTTCCGTTATTCATAACCTGGATGCTGAAAGACCTGGAAGCCTTTATTGTCCCAGCCAATCGGGCATTAGCTGTAATTTTGTAGTAGCCATTAGGAAAGCCAGTTGTATTCCACACAAAATAATATTGCCTGGTATTTCCCCGGATACCGCTGTATTTATCACTACGTGGGCCTTCAATGGAAAAATCTACTCCATCCACGTCTTTATTTAAAGAAGCTGTAATCCTTTTTTCTCCGGAAAAAGGCGGTTGATAAGCTTCCATAAAAGTAATTTTATAAGAGGCGGTTGAATCAATCGTTTTTGTCTTAGGTAAATCAATTGTTTTTGTCTTAGGTAAATCAATTGTTTTTGTCTTAGGTAAATCAATTGTTTTTGTCTTAGGTAAATCAATTGTTTTTGTCTTAGGTAAATCAATTGTTTTTGTCTCGGTAATATTGCCAACATTATTTAAAATAGGGTTATCTACAGTAACGTTTATTTCTTTAGATATATCTATGTAGCCGCTTTTTTTACCAGTGGCCCTAATAGCGTATTGACTATTAGCCAGGGTAGTTGTATCCCAGCGGAAAGAATAAATTTTATTCCCCCCGGAAGTGGCCGGATATTTATTTATTTCTCTCCCATCTTTTTGAACGGAAAAGGTCACTTCCGCCTCCTCGCTAGTTTTAACGGAAAAAGTGGCTTGACCGGAAGCTTTTGTCAACGGAGAAACGAATTCCATAGTTAGAAGATAATGGGCAGAAGTATCAGTTTTGTCGGTAATTATATCTTGAAATATAATATTGGAACTATCAGTTGAGGGTGCGATATCAGTAGTCATGTTTGTCGTGGGCGTAGTATTTGTGGTTGGAGTCGTATTAGTCGTGGTGTTTGTCAAAGGGGCAGTATAAGTCGTGGTATTCGTAGTCGGAGCGGTATAAGGAGCAATGTAGGGGGTGACATAAGTGCTGGTTTGGCTATCAGTTGTAGTTTGGGCTTGTCCGGCCAGGACAGGAATAAATAAAAAGACCGCTTGATTTAGTATTAAAATAGCGGTCAAAAAATAATTAACAAATTTAATTTTTGCCAGTTTTTTCATATTTTTAATTTTGGAATTTAACAAGATAATTAAAAATAACTTTTTGTCTAAATTCCTTAATTTTTATACTTTATATTATAACATATTAGCTTTTTTTTTGCCAGAATTTATTGGGAGATTAAAAATTATTTGTACCGCCACGGGGAATCCCACCCAGAGGGGTGGTCAGTCTCTGACCGAGAACCCCCGTTACCAGGATGTCATCCAGATGGTGGTCCCTGCCTGCCGGCAGGCAGGAGCCCCTGGCTGAAAAACCCAATCTCTCCAGTAATTCCTTTTTCTTAAAACTATTTTTCTTTAATTCAATCTCTCTTTTCCGTGCTAATGTTTTGTTGGGATAAGCCTCAAAATAAATTAACCTAAATGGCACTTTGTGTTTAATCGATTTAGTTTTGTCTTGATTATGTTCTATAATTCTCTTTCGCAGGTGCTCCGCGAAGCCAATATAAAAACTGCTATCTAATTTACTTTGAATTAAATATACAAACCACATATTTATTTGTTGGAAGTTAGTGTTGGTAGTCCCTAGGGGAACCCCGCACAATTTCGCTACGCTCAATATGCGGGGCAGGTCGAACCATGGGCTTCTCTCAACCTAAGAGCCAAAAATAAAAAGCCTGACCGAATGTCAGACTTTTCATTTTGTAGTCCCTAGGGGAATCGAACCCCTGTTACCAGGATGAAAACCTGGTGTCCTAACCACTAGACGAAGGGACCAGAATTAATTTTGGATTTTAGATTTCAGATTTTCGAATGATTTTTTACCGCCTATCCTTAAAATAAAAATCCCGCACAGGGATGGATTTTTTTAGGAAAGTATGGTAATACTAAGAATAGTTTATATAATTTTTTAGTTTTAGTCAAGATGAAAATATTAGGCGTAGAAACCAGTTGCGATGAAACTGCCGCGGCTATTATTGAAGGGGGAAAGAAGGGAATTAAGGTTTTATCTAATGTAATTTCTTCGCAAATAGAAATCCATAAAAAATACGGGGGCGTAGTGCCGGAAGTGGCGGCCCGGGAGCATGTTCTGAATATTTTGCCAGTGGTTAATGAGGCTTTGGAAAAGGCCGGGATTAAATGTGAAGAAGCGGCAAAAAAAATAGATGCTATTGCCGTTACTGTCGGGCCGGGCCTAATCACTTCTTTAATTGTGGGTGTGGAAACGGCTAAAATTTTGTCTTATATTTGGGATATTCCTCTGATCGCGGTTAATCATATTGAGGGACACATATACGCTAATTTTATTAGCGTAAATTTCAATAACCAAATTCCAAATTCCAAAAAAATCCAAAATCCTAAATCCAAAATTCTAAATATAGAATTCCCAGCGTTGATTCTTACAGTTTCTGGTGGACATACAATGCTTGTTCTAATGGCTGAGCATGGGAAATATAAAGTGATTGGGGATACGCGGGATGACGCGGCCGGGGAAGCGTTTGATAAAGCGGCCAAACTTTTGGGTATTGGTTATCCCGGCGGGCCGGCAATTGCAGCTGAAGCTGAAAAATTTAAAATTCTTGCCTTGCCGGCAGGCAGGCAAAATTCAAAATTCAGAATTCAATTGCCCAGGCCCATGATTGGTTCCGGTGATTATGATTTTTCTTTTTCCGGGTTGAAGACAGCTTTGCTGTATAAAATTAAAAAAGACAAAAGCTGGAAGAAAATAATTCCTGAATATTGCGCTGAATTTCAGCAGGCTATAGTTGACGTTCTAATTGCTAAAATTATTAAAGCGGGGCAAGAATATAAGGTAAAAACTATAATGCTGGCTGGCGGGGTGGCAGCAAACCAGGAATTGCGCCGGCAAATTAAAGAAAAAATTAAAATTCAAATTCCTGATTTAAGATATACGACTGATAACGCGGTGATGATTGCGGCCGCCGGATATTTCCGCGCC
>Ga0268279_1000934_pt1 | contig 17323 bp, 12 predicted proteins | sample saktaG_6_FD_190142 | JGI IMG/M metagenome (GOLD analysis project Ga0268279, IMG submission 190142) | Saline water microbial communities from Sakinaw Lake, British Columbia, Canada - sak_2010_1_5_80m | ecosystem: Environmental > Aquatic > Non-marine Saline and Alkaline > Saline ...
CCCTTCATCGCAGACGCCGACATGATCTGGAACAAGTTCTGGCAGGTGGCCACCGACTCCGGCTGGGTCGAATGGGCCAAAAAGAAGGGCGTAAGGCTGGTGAACCTCTCCGACACCAAAATCGTCAACTTCGACTTCGGAGAGGAGAGCGTCATCGGCACCGACAGGGTCTCAAAGGAGGTGATCGACGCCCAGGTCATAATCTCGGTGCCGGCGATGAAGACCCACCTCCTCACGGGAGTCACCCTGGGCATGAAGAACATGTACGGCACCTTCCCGGAGGTGGACAAGGCCAAGTATCACCGCATGAAGATCGAGGAGGTCATATACGAGGTGAACAAGGCCTTCGCCCCGAACCTGGTGATAATCGACGGCAGCATAGGAAACGAAGCCATCGGACCCTTGAGCTCCAGGCCCATAGACTTTCAGACGATCGTCGCCTCGAGCGACGTCGTCTGCGCCGATTCCATCGCCTCTCAGCTGATGGGGTACGATCCGATGGAGGTGGAGCACTTGAGGCTCGCCCAGGAACGGGGCCTCGGCGACGCATCCCAGAAGTACGATTTCGACCTCCTTCCCTACAGGCACGCCAGTGGCAAGGACGGTAACTGGGACCGGCCCGAGCCGAAAGTCAAGGATTTTTACAACTGGGGCATCGAGCTGATACTTAAGTTCCCGGGCTGGAGCACCCTCTTCAACGTCGGAGCCGACTTCTTCCTCTACGACATGGCGAGGCTTCCGGTCCTCAAATACCTCACCCCCGCCTTACTCAAGCTGCTGAACGATGTTGCCTTCCTCATCCTGAAAGGTCAGGGGGATACGGAAGAAGACAGGATCAGGAGGAGAAACAACTTCTTCACGGTGCTGCTGTTGGCAGAGGCGTCCCTCTTCGGGTTCTACATGGACGGGTATCTGATGCGATCCCTCTTCTTCGACCTGAACTTCCTTCTCGCGATTTTGGTCTCGATCCTGGCCGCCGTCAGGATGAAGACCAGAAACCTCTTGGCCCTCATCCTATCTTCGGCCTTCGTCTCTTTCGTCGTGGAGCATGCCATCACCTCAGATGAGATCGTGATCTACACCGGAAGCGCGGGCCCCACCCTCTTCGCCGTCTCGGGTTGGGTGATGCTATTGATAGCGATTTTTGGAATATCGGATCTATTGAGACAGTGGCTGGCGAGGCTCCACATATTCGACAAGCTCAGTGGATGGCGGGCCCTTCCCTTTGCTGCGGCCGTTGCGGCCTTCTCCCTCTTCTTCTATCTGGAGGGATATTTCGAAGTGGCCGGAAGGGAGGTTTTGGTGATGTACGCGGTCATGGCGCTTCTCGGCCTGTTTTACTCGAACAGGTGCTCCATCGACTGGAACGCCTCCCTCGTTATCGCCAGCATAGCCGTCGGCGGCTACATGGAGCTATTGGGCACGTTGGCGGGTCTGTGGAGTTACAGCTTAACAGATGCTATGCCCATCTTCATCACCCTAGCCTGGGCGATCAATTCTGGAGCCGTTCACGGGATCGCGTCCCTGGCGGGGATCGATCTCTCCAGCTCTACGGCGAAGGGGTCAGCCGAAGATCGAACCTCGAAGCGTTTTGAGATGGGATCGCGTCATTGAAGCGATCTCGAACTTTCAAATGGTTATTGTGTCCGGTCCCCGGAGAGGTGTTGGCGAAAATCATGGGGGTGCAAGGGGGGGGTTCGCCGGGGCGGGCTGAATCCGCGGAGTACCCGAACCTCGCCCTGAGGTCATCGCCCCCCCGCGATCTCGATCTCCCCCTCGGAAAGATCGCAGAGCTCGCGGATGCACCGATCGGTCTACGTCCTTGATCAGGCATCGGATCGGGGTCCATTCGTGACCGGCATTCTTCGCTGCGATCAATAAGTGCAGTTCGAGCATCTTCTCGACTTGGCGCCGGGCAGTTTTTCAGAACCATCTTAAGATTTGAGGTTGTCTTTGGAAATCCTATTTGCAATATGTTTATAAGTTTCCCCCTGGGAAAAGATTGATAAATTTGGAAATCGGGTGATAGGGAAATAGGAGGTGAAAAAATGGCCCAGGAAGAAAAAGAGTTCACGTGCCCGCTCTGCGGAGAAACGTTTTCAAGCAAAGAGGAGTTCGAAAAGCACAAAAAAGAGCATGAAAAGTAAATCGTATAATCTTTAAATTTTTTATTATTCATCTTATGGAAATGCAGAATATGGTTTCTCTCAGAAATTACATTTCAAACTCAGATGGCGTAACACAAAAAAACAAAAATATCCTGGTTATTTTTTTGGAAAATTTAAATCAAATCCGAAGGTAGATCTCTATACCCCTCGAAGCTGCTCTCCCCGTTTGCATAGGCGCCGTGCCAGTCCGGCGGGACCGGCATCTCCGCGTAGAGCCGATCTCTTTTGGCTTCGAGGAGGCGGGGCTTTCTTCCCATGAACTGGGCGGCACAGATGACCCCGTTATTCGACGTCTCGGAGAGCCGTTCCATCCACCGGTATCCGCTCACAGACCTCATTAGATGATGGTCCAGGATCAGGGTCTCCACATTCTGGGCGAGGACTTTCCCATTTTTCCATGCGACCTCTCGGAGTTCAGGGCTGAGGCGAGAGAGGTAGAGGGGCGGTCCGGAGGCGAGGACGATGGTGGGCCGCCAGCCAAGGATGATCAATATCGCCTTTTCGTCGAGGAGCTGGATGTCGGAGGCGTGGACGAAGACCTCTTCCCCCTCCTGGATCCGGGTCATCATCACCGTGCCGAGCCGCGAACCCCTGGTGCCGTGGGGGACGGGGCTGGAGAAGCTGACCATCCCCTCGCTCCTCTCCTCGGAGTCTGGCAGGATGCGGCCGGCGAACCGGGAGAGGTCGATCCACCGCTGGACCGCCAGATCCGAGAGGTCGTGGGGGCCCTTGCACCAGAGCCGGACCCCGTCGAGGGGAGGGACCCGGCTGAGGGATAGCTGGTAGGGGTTTGCGTCTGCCAGGGGGATGTGGTCGCCGTGGTAGTGGCTGATCACCACGTCCGTGGCCCTCCCCAGGGCCTCGACGATCTTCTCTCGAACCTCGGCTCCCACCACCACCTGGTGAGGGTGGGGGAGCTTGCCGTGCCTCAAATATCCGAGAGCGACTCCCGGGTCTATAACGATCGTCCGCCCTTCTGCCTCCACAACGCAGGAGATGCCCCTGACGCCGAGAGATTCGGTGCCCAGCACTTCTATCTTCATGATCGTCCCGTTCCAGTCTCGATGCCGTCCTGATCTGAAATATAAAATCAGGCTTCTCTATTTCGAACTGCGGGGGGGCAGGGTCCTAAAAGTTTTCGGTTGCTGAGGTCTCGGGAAGGTCGGCCTCGATTGGCGGAGGCGATGTTGGGCCTGGCCGGCCGAATCGTCGCCGGATCCGGGCCTCAGCCTTTCGCCGTCGTTTCCTCCACGATGCCGATCTCCTCCTCGGTCAATCCGTAAAGCTCGCTGGATGTGGCCTCGATCTGCCGGTCCGTCGCCATCGATCTGGCGCTGAGGATAGCCGTCTCGCGTCAATCTGTCGCCTCCGCCATCCGTCTGTTCAGAGCGAGCATATTCTCGACGAGGTCCACCATCGAATCGTGGCGGGAGAGATCAACCAGAAATATCGAATCATTAAAATACCATCAAAAATATACTCCCTGCGGCGGAGACCGCCCCGCGGCCGGACGGCGCTGCCCGTAGGCGGATCAACGCTGCGGATCTGGGAAAGACACTAGATCGACCTGCGGCCGTATCCGATGCGATTCCATGCCTCTCGAAATTCGTCTCTGTCATATGAGGTGGGCTGAAGCCAGTAGGAAATTCGGCCGTCTTTTTCTCCTCGATGGACCATCTCTTTGACTTCTGAGGGCAACATGACAAATGCGGTCGGCTCTTGGGCCACGTTGTTTACGATGACCCAGAAGTCGCCCATAATATTATCCAGCCTGGTTCCGATGGGCACAGCGTTGCGCTTGCTTAGGGTCTTAACTTGCACCCCTATGAAATGCGAAGCGTCGGCGTTGTAAGCGATAATATCGATGCCACGCGCATTCCGGGAGGTGGGCATTACATTCCAGCCCATAAGGGAGAGTCGATAGCAAGTATAGTACAAGCCTACATTTCCGATTATTTGCGGTCTTAGCACTATTTTGTCGCCCCCTCGACGATGGCGACTTCCTCCTCAGTCAATCCGTAAAGCTCGTAGACGAGCCGGTCGATCTGCCGATCGGTCGCCTCGATCTGGCGCTGAAGGAGGGTCTTCTCGTGGCCGGTCTTCGTCTCGGAAAGCCGCCTGTGCAGGTCGAGCATATTCTCGACGAGCTTCACCATCGAATCGTGGCGGGCGACGTCCTGGGGGTCGGAGAAGTCGATGGTGCGGATGGGGATCTGTTGCACGTACATGGGCTTGTATTCGAAATATCCGCCCCTCTTCGTGGAGGAGACAGAATGGATTACGTAGTCTGCAACTTTTGAGTTCAGTACGCTGAGTAGGTATAGATCCTCTGTTGGGATAATCGAGGTTTTGTCGTTTGAGTAAAATGCCTTGACGTCAAAAGCGTAAGAGGCCTTCTGAACGATGGCTGGAATAATTATCTTCGGCTTCTCGAACTCCGCGTAGTAATCGCAAGCTCGCAGCTCCCACCAGTGTTCACCTTTGTCGTACCGTTTTTGAGCGGCTTCTGCAAAAGGCATCAAATGATTAGCTACTGCTGGATAGTTCTGTTTGAGCCAACCAAGGACATCCTTGGCGTTATTGGATCTCTCTCGGGTCCAGCCTCTTGGCATCAAAATCAGGTACTTATCGTTCTTTTGTGGTTGATATCTTTTGACGTCCCGGCCAGCAAGGAAGGGCTTGATAAGCTCCTCGCTCCTCGGATCTTCGGCAATCAGACGGGTGCGGGTCTCCTCGTCGATCACGAAGGCCTCGTTTAGACCCGTTAGAATGCCACGGAAAATTTTTCCCTTCACGTACTCGCCAAGGGGTGTTCCAGCCTTGCGGAGTTTCTCAAGGAGTTTTTTGACCGATTCGTTGGCGAGAGACCATCCCGATTCGTCGAGATCGGATTGCGTCACCTGGTAACGATGCTCCTCAACATAATCTCTAAGGTTGGCGAATCTGAGCGTCTTGATTTGAGCAACCTCAAAACTATCATGGGGTTCTTCCTTAGAGATGCGAATGATGCAGGGGTAGGTCGTAGCCTTCTGGAAAACTTGCACATCTCCAAAATCGACGATCTCTTCTATATGCTGTCCTTTCAGCCAAACTCGCAAAGGCTGCCCATAATTGGCTCTCATCCACTTATTGGCCACGATATAGGAGAAGCCCCCTCTAGGAAGCAGCAGCGAGACACCCTTCTCGATGAAGTAAGTGTAAAGATCGGCAATGCCATGATAAACCTGATAGTGTTTCTGGAAGTATGCTTTGAACTCTCCCAACCCCTCCTGGCGAACGTAGGGAGGATTCCCGATCACCGCATCGAACCCGCCACGGCTCATGATATCCGGAAACTCCCTCCCCCAGTCGAAGGGGTTGATCCTGTCGATCTCCTCTTCGGTCATCTCGGGATGAGCCTCCAGAATATCCCAGCCGATCAGCGAGTTTCCGCACTTGATGTTCTCGCCGAGGTCTGGAAGCGCCCGCTCCTGGAAGAGCTTCAGCTGCTTTGAAAGGGTCTCCTCGCTCTCGCCCTCCAGGACCTTGAGGTGAAGGGAGAGCTTAGTCACCTCCACGGCCTGGGGGTCGATGTCCACGCCGCGGATGTTGTTGAGGAGGATTCGCTTCCTCTCCTCGGTCGTCAGTTTCCACTCGCCGCCCGAGGCCTGAAAGATGGGAAAGTGGTTCTCGTTCGACTGGTTTTTCTTCTTTCCTTTTCCCTTCCCCTTTCCCTTCCCAGCTCCGGTTGTGGTGTTGGTAGTGTTGGTGGCGTAATCGTCGGGGAGCAGGGCAAAAACCTCCTTCGAGGCTACGGTCTTTCCCGCCTCCAGGAGGGGTACGAGCTTCTCTGCGTACCAGTCCCGGTGCCAGTCGAGGAGCTTCTGGTACGCGCCGATGAGAAACGAGCCCGAGCCGCAGGCGGGGTCCAGGACCCGCAGGTCTGAGGCGGCGGCGGGGGTCGCGCCTTCGAGGAGCTTTCCGACGGTGTTTTCGACGATGTAGTTCACGATGTAAGATGGCGTGTAATAGACGCCGCCAGCCTTCCTGACCTCTGGTTTGTACTCGACTTTGGCCCGATGACCTGCTGTGAGGCTGATCACCTTTCCCAGAAACTGCTCGTAGACCTGCCCCAGGATCTCTGGCGGCAGCACCGAGAACTCGTAAGGGCTGTCGGGATAGTAGAGGTCTCTGATGATCTCTTTGAGGATCTTGTCGTCGATCTCCAAACTCAGGGTCAATTCGTCGGGCGGCTCCTCGCGTTCGGGGTCGCTTTCGAAGTGGAAGAGGCCGGAGTTGTAACGCTCGTCGGCCCGGCGGAAGAACTCGATGAGCCTCGGGTAGACCCTCGATCCATCCAGGAGGGACTGGAGCCAGCCATATTTTTCAATGCCCCGATCCTCGCAGATCCGGAGGAAGACTATCCTGTCGATGGTCCGCTGAACCGAGAAGTTCAGCTCTCGGGTGGTGAGGTCAGGATTCCGCAGTGCGATATTTCGGGCGAGAAGGTCCCGCCAGTTCTCGATATCCTTGAGGAAGGCGGCGTCCACCTCGGCCGTCCCTCGTTTTGTCTTGGTGGATTCGACGTACTTGTCAAAGGAGCCTTTGAGGACCTCATCCCGCGAGAAGATCGAGGCGATCTCGTCCCACCGGTCGACGTACTCTTTGTAGGTGAAGTACTTGACCCGGGCCTTGGACGCCTTATCGCTTTTGACCGGCTTGATCCTGCCGTCGTAGACCGCCAGCTCCTCAAAGTCTGTCAGGATTCCCAGGGGGAGGTGTTTTGCAGACCAGGAGTAGCGGCGCAGCTGGAAGGCGGGGCTGATGTCGTCTTTGAGGTTGACGGAGGGCTTCTTCGCCTCGACGAAGAATTTCCGGGCACCGCCGATCCGAAAACAGTAGTCAGGAGCCTTGGTGGAGGCTCCCACCTTTATGGCGTCCTCGTGGATCACGTCCTTGTAGGCCTCGGCGTAGCCCCGCTCGTTGTCCACGTCCCAGCCCAGCGCCTTGAAGAACGGATCGATGAACTCGCGCCGGAGCTGGGTCTCGTTGTACAATCCCGATCGGTAGGATTCGACGTTCCGCTCGAACCGCTCCACCAGCTTTGCGATCTCTCCAGGCGCCGCCAACTCTTCTTCCCTCCGCATTGAGATCCTCTGATCAAATGATAAAATTGTCGGACGCGGGTCGCAGCAAAAATTGGAGCGGATGGGGTGGATGGAATTGAAGTGAAGGGATGGATGGTGCGGATCGTGCGGATAGTGCGGATGAAGTGGACGGATGTGTAGGGATGGATGGAATCGGAGACGCGGCTGATTCCCATCGAAAATCGAACAATCCAATTTTAGCTCCGAAGGGGCCGCGAAGACTTTCGCCACCTTTTCGCGAATCGTTCCCATAAAATGGAAAAACGCAAGGCCGAATGCCGGGGGCCAACTATGTCAAAATCAAGGGAAAATAGATCCGGAAAACGATAGAAGAGTGATTGGGGGTCCAAGGTCCGCCTGGACTATCAGGCGGTGATCTTGGACTTGGCGATGTACTTGATCAGGTCGGGTGCGAGCCTCGTCTTTCTCTGGATCTGGGCGGCGGCCTCCTCGATGCTCTCGCCTTCCTTGATCAGGGTCCCGATCTCTTCGATCGCTACCTCGTCCACTACGTAGTACTCGTCGATATCCTTTCTGTGACCCCAGACGTCGCCTTCTAACAGGTCGATCCCCTGCATATCGAGGAAGAGCTTGATCGCCTTGGACATGGTCTTGTGGTAGGAGGGGGGGACCTGGACGGCTCTCAGCCTGGGACAGCTCCTCATCAGGTCGAGGAAGTCGACGTTCGAGGGCCTGAAGGCCAGGTGGACGATCCTCTCGTTCGGGTTCAGCTGGGATATCTCATCTTTTGAACTCACAACTCTAATTCTCATGTCAATTCACCTCAACAAATACTAGAATGTAAATTTACATATTAATAGTTAATTGCATGGGTCATCGGTTAAGGCAAGAATCGCGATGTGGCAGCGATCTCGGTAGCAAGTCCGGTGAGATTGGCTTGATCAAAGAGGTTACAGCAAGCCATTCTTGAAATCGTACCTCGTTTATGCAACGCGTAATTCGTGTGAAAAACTGCAAGATTATGTAGCTCAAAATCCTTAACCGATGACCAATGTAGTTAATTGTGTTGTATATTAACGTCCATATGGAGCAGGACTTCGAGAATGATGGCATGCGGCTGGTTTTCCGGCAGGTCGACTTCGACCTCATCTATCCCAAAAGATGCCCCATTTTTGACCCGATCTTGCGGGATTAAAAGATACGGCGGCCGAAATCACTCTCGAAGCCTTTTCTCGATACGTTCCCCTCAAAAGAGGACGGTGATCTCCGAAGGATGGTTCCCCCCAGGAGTCGTCGATGCTGGATATAATTTTCGAAGAGAAAAGGATGGGGAATCGGGCTGGTTTTTTGGAGTTTTTGGGGGGGATCCAAGGTCCGCCTGAGGTTTCAGGCGGTGATCTTGGACTTGGCGATGTACTTGATCAGGTCGGGTGCGAGCCTCGTCTTTCTCTGGATCTGAGCGGTCGCCTCCTGGATGCTCTCGCCTTCATTGATCAGGGTCCCGATCTCTTCGATCGCTACCTCGTCCACTACGTAGTACTCGTCGATGTCCTTTCTATGACCCCAGACGTCGCCTTCCAATAGGTCGATCCCCTGCATTTCGAGGAAGAGCTTGATCGCCTTGGACAGGGTCTTGTGGTAGGAGGGGGGAACCTGGACGGCTCTCAGCCTGGGGCAGCTCCTCATCAGGTCGAGGAAGTCGACGTTTGAGGGCCTGAAGGCCAGGTGGACGTTTCTCTCGTTCGGGCCTAGCTCCGAAATCTCATCTTTTGAACTCACAACTCTAATCTTCATGATCTTTCACCTTTGCAATTACTAAGATGTAATCAAAGTATTTATACTTACTTGTGATGTATACTAACGTCCATATTGAGTCTGGCGCTTGATAACACGTTTCACGGGGCTTTGAAGTCGTGATAGCACGTGTCATTCTCCTGCTAAAATTGGAGCTTCGTCGGTTCCGTCTTTCGCGGTTAAAAGAGAACAACCTCACAGCCAACCTCTGCCGACCTATTCTTGCCACATATCAGTCAAAGGTTAGTCAAAGGGGGCCTGCCCCTTTGCGGCGACCACGTTCATCGGCTCAGGGCATCGAGAGCAGGCGTCGGGAAAATCCCAGTATAACCAGGGCAGAAATGAGTGCTTCTCGGCGAGGTCCAAGTCAGCCTGAGGTTTCAGGCGGTGATCTTGGACTTGGCGATGTACTTGATCAGATCGGTTGCCAGCTTCGTCTTCTTCATGATCTGGTCTGCGGCCTCATCGATGCCGACGCCGCTGGAGATCATGGACTCGATCTCGCCTACCGTCTCTTCGTCAACCATGAAGTACTCGTCGATGTCCTTTCTGTGACCCCAGACGTCGCCCACCAACAGCTCTATCCCCTGCATCTCGAGGAAGACCTGTATCGCTTTGGACATGGTCTTGTGGTAGGACGGTGGAACCTGGACGGCCCGAAGCCTGGGACATCTCTTCATCAGGGCGAGAAAGTCCACGTTTGAGGGCCTGAAGGCCATATGGACTATCCTCTCGTTCGGGTTCAGATCTGGTATCTCATTTTTTGAGCTCACAACTCTCAGTTTCATGACCTTTCACCTCAACAATTGCCGAAATGTAATCACAGTATTAATAGATAATTGTATAAACCGACTTGTGAGGGGAATCGATGCTCTTCGAGGTGCGCGGCCAACCGCACTTGCGAAAAGACATCCAGGGAGAAAGGATGGAAGGTCAACTCGTCCATCAAAAAAAGGGCTAACATTAGGCTTGCATCTCAGATCCGAAAGGACGTGTAAAACTGAAGAAGAGGGGCAAAGGAACGTCTCCGGGCAATCGCCCCTTTAGATAGTTCACACAGTTATTTTGGATTTGGCGATGTATTTTATCAGGTCGAGCGCAAGTCTCGTCTTCTTCATGATCTGGTCTGCGGCCTCTTCGATGCCGACGCCGCTGGAGATCATGGCCTCGATCTCTTCGATCGCTTCCTCGTCCACTACGTAGTACTCGTCGATGTCCTTTCTGTGCCCCCAGACGTCGCCCACCAACAGCTCTATCCCCTGCATCTCCAGGAAGAGCTGGATAGCCTTGGACATGGTCTTGTGGTAGGACGGTGGGACCTGGATCGCCCGAAGCCTGGGGCATATCTTCATCAGGTTCAAGAAGTCCACGTTCGAAGCCCTGAAGGCCAGATGAACCATCCTCTCGTTCGGATTCAGATTAGGTATCTCATTTTTTGAACTCACAACTCTAACTCTCATGGATCCTCACGACCGGCGAGATGAAAACAAAATACTAATAGACACTTGTGGCGAGCACTAATGTGCAGATCAACATCTTGCTGCCGTAATCTCTCTAGACGGGTGGTCGGATTCCCCCTTCTAAATGGATCTGGAGGTCCTTTCAACCGAAGATTTTATGGGATTAACGCGAAGGCCCTTTATGCGACTTCGCGTAACAGTTTATCGGACCTTCATAATCAATCAAAACATTAAAGGCGCGGAGTCATGGCTGGCGACCCTCTGGAAGTTCGACGGTCAATCTGAAAGAAAAGTTGACACTTTGGATGCGCAGTTTCGACCATAAGTCTACTTCAGGTCGAGTGCCGGTTTTACATCGACTCAGTCTCTCCATCCAGAGTTTCCTTCCGGGCCGATCTGAGTTCGTTCCGCTTTGTCTTTCTGTCCAGAGCCCCTATCGAAAAATCAGAATCCTGCGATCCATCAACCCCCCCAGCGATAACCCGGGGGTCCGAGGCGAAGGATTTTTATATAATCCGCTAACCACTCCACCAGGTTTAAATAACTTATAATAATCCCTCCTAGGAGAAACGATCTAGGCAGGTAATCCTTATGAACGTTGACGAGATAGTCAGGTGGGTCCTCAGCGTAGATCGGCGCCTTCTCTTGATGAGGACGATCCGACATTCCAGAGTGGTTAAAGCTTCAGAAGTAGCTCACATGACAGATCGATCAATTCAGAATATAAGCCGCGCCATAAAGGAGTGCGAAGAGCTGGAATTGGTTGAGTGCATAACCCCCGAGAAGCATACCTGGAAGAAGTACATGCTCACCGATCTGGGATATCACGTTTTGAGAGAGCTCGAAAAACACGAAATGATCTGACAGATGTAGAAGGTTGATCTCATGAGTAAAGTAAGGCTAACGGAGACGGTTTTTAGAGATGCTCATCAATCACTTTTGGCCACCAGGATGAGAACACGGGACATGCTTCCGATAGCAGAGAAGCTCGACGAGGTGGGCTTCTTCTCCATGGAGGTCTGGGGAGGCGCCACCTTCGACTCCTGCATCAGGTTCCTCAACGAAGATCCCTGGGAGAGGCTTCGCGCCTTGAAGCTCGCCATGCCCAACACCCCCATGCAGATGCTCCTCCGGGGTCAGAACCTGGTCGGCTACCGCCATTATGCCGACGATATCGTGGAGAAGTTCGTCGAGAGGGCGGCCGAAAACGGGGTTGACATATTCAGGATATTCGACGCCGTGAACGATATAAGGAATATGAAGGTCGCCATAAAGACAGCGAAGAAGATGGACGCCCATGTCCAGGGGAGCGTCTGCTACACCATAAGTCCGGTTCACACCATAGAGCAGTTCACGAAGATGGCGGCAGAGCTCGCCGACCTCGGCTGCGACTCCATCTGCATAAAGGACATGGCGGGCCTGATTTTGCCCCACGACGCCTACGATCTGGTCCAGTCGATGAAAGAGCAGATCGACATCCCCATCTGTCTCCACTCTCACTGCACCAGCGGCATGGCCCCCATGAGCTTCATCTTCGCCTGCGAGGCGGGCGTCGACATCCTCGACACCGCCATTTCTCCATTGGGCTGGGGGTCGTCCCATCCCCCCACCGAGAGCATCGTCGCATCCCTGGTGGGGACCCCCTACGACACCGGCCTTGATCTCAAGCTATTGACCAAGATCAAGAGGTACTTCGAGAAGCTGATGGAGGTCTACGCTCCCGTCTTCAACCCCATCTCCGCCAGGGTCGACACCAACGTCCTCGTCTACCAGGTGCCCGGAGGCATGCTCTCAAACCTCGTATCCCAGCTCATCGAGCAGAAGGCCCTCGACAAGTATGACGAGGTTCTGGCCGAGATCCCGAGGGTCAGGGCGGATCTCGGATATCCGCCTCTAGTCACCCCGACAAGCCAGATCGTGGGAAGCCAAGCTGTTCTGAACGTCCTCACCGGCGAGAGGTACAAGGCCGTCCCGAAGGAGGTCAGGGACTATGTCAAAGGCCTTTATGGGAAGTCTCCTGCGGAGATCAACCCCAAGATCAAGGCCGAGATCCTGGAGGACGAGGAGCCTATAACCGTCCGGCCCGCGGACCTGATCCCGCCCGAGTACGAGAAGATGAAGGCCGAGGCAGAGGGCAAGAATCTCGTGAAGAGGGAAGAGGACATCCTCACCTATGCCCTCTACTCCCAGGTGGCCGAGAAGTTCCTAAAGGGCGAGGCCAAGGAGGAGGTTCTCAAGAAGGCCCCGTCCTCAGAGGCGCAGGCCGCAGCCATTATCGGAAAGCCCGCGGCTTTCAACATCGAGGTGGACGGCGAGTCTTACCTGGTCAAGGTCGCGCCGGCGGGAATGTCCATCGAGGCGGCAGAGCCGAAGGCGCCCAAGGACGGGGTCACTGTCCCGATGCAGGGCGTCATCATACGCTACCTGGTGAGCAAAGGGGACAAGGTCTCCAAAGGAGATGTCTTGGTCGTCATCGAGGCGATGAAGATGGAGAACGACGTCTACGCCAACAAGGACGGCGTCATCGCGGAGATCTACGCCGAGATCGGGGCGACGGTATCGCCGGGCGACATATTGATGGCCATCGACTGAAATCGTCTGCCCAAAGGGAAGGATCTGCAGATGTCGGTTAAAAGGGAACAGGTGCTCATCGAGGCTCTCCCGTACCTTCGGGAGTTTTACGACTCGATCATGGTGATAAAGATAGGCGGATCGATCATGAGCGACAAGGAGGTTCTGGACACTTTCGTCCAGGACCTCGTCCTCTTGAGGTACGTCGGAATTCATCCGGTCGTCGTCCACGGGGGCGGCCCTGAGATCTCGGAGAAGATGGCGAGGTTCGGAAAGAAGTCGGTCTTCGTTGGGGGGCTTCGGGTCACAGATGAGGAGACGCTGGAGATCGCAAGGATGGTTCTCCAGGGGAACATCACCTCCCAGCTCGTCTCTCTCATAGGAAAGCACGGTGGCAAGGGGATCGGCCTATCGGGCAAGGATGGCCAGCTGATAATCGCCCGGAAGAAGGCTCCGATCGTCATCGAGGGCGAGGAGCTGCCCATCGACCTCGGCTGGGTCGGCGAGGTCGTCCGGGTCAACCCCGAGATCGTGATGATCACCGCCGGGAAGGGGTACATTCCCGTCATATCGCCGATCGCCGTCGACGGTGAGGGCAACAACCTGAACGTCAACGCCGACACCGCCGCCGGGGTGATCGCCATCGCCCTCGGCGCAAAGAAGCTGATCTCGGTGACCGACGTCGAGGGCGTGAAGCTGAAGCCCGACGACCCCAACAGCGTCATATCGAGCTTTCGGATATCCGAGTTCAGGAGGATGGTCGACGAGAAGGTGATCACCGGCGGGATGATCCCGAAGGTGGAGGCTTGTGTCAAGGCCGTCGAGGGCGGGGTTCAGAGCGCCCACATCGTCGACGGGAGGAGGCCTCACGCCCTCCTTTTGGAGCTATTCACCGACGGCGGCGTCGGTACGATGATCGAGAGGGGATGAGCTCCCTCGGTCGGATCTATTTATTTGGGGTCCATTTGAGGTTGCGGGCGAGTTTGACTTTAGATTTACTTTCGTCGGATATAACTAAGGCACTATAAGCGTTATCGCGCAAATCATTATCTTCTATGGTTCCACCGCTATTCGTAATACAAATCGCGTTGGATCCATTCCTGTTGATTCGGTTGCCGCGTAGGATTGGGTTGCAGCCCCCGTAGATCCACACTCCACGACTTGCGTTTCCAAATATGTCGTTGTCCTCCAGGACGCCCAGGCCGTTCCAGGAGATGTCAACTCCGATGTTCTTGCCGTCGTGAATCTTGTTTCTGCGTAAGGTAGGGTTCCCGCCTGTTTCGATAGCTACCCCATATTTGGCGTTTCCGAAAACGTCGTTATCTTCCAGAACACCTTGGCCGTTCTTGTAGACGTGGACTCCGCTTTGCTTTCCATCACGAATCGTGTTCCTGCGTAGGGTAGGGTTCCCGCCCTCTCTGATATCCACTTGAGCATCTGCGTTTGCGAATATGTCGTTATCTTCCAGGACACCTTGGCCGTTGTTGTAGACGCGGACTCCGATGCTCTTACCGTCGTGAATCTGGTTTTTGCGTAAGATTGGGTTTCCACCTGTTTCGATCGATACTCCTGCATAGGTGTTTTCGAATAGTTCGTTCTCCTCGATTATTCCCTGTCCATTATCAAAAACGTAGACTCCACTCTTATTCCCATCATGAATCTTGTTCCGGAGGAGGCGCGGATGTGCGCCGTCGTGAATGGCGACGCAGGCCGAGCTTTGGCTGGATATGTCGCAGTCCTCCAGCTTAAGTCTCCCCTGAGCGATATCTACGCCGTAAAGCACTCCTTCTCCTCCCATCTGGCGGAGGGTCAGATTGGCCACCTGGCCGTTTGAGGTCTTGAAGACGAGGGCGCTCTTTCCCATTGCCTGGACCTCGATCTCGTCTCTTTCACCTTCGCCGACGATCTCCAGGGGCTTGTCGATGATGAGTCCCTCCTGGTAGAGGCCGGGACGGACCAAAATTTTGTCGCCGGGATTTGCCGCTTCGATCGCTTTGTATATTGTAGTGTAGTCGCCACGGCACATTGGATCTACAACAATATCCCTATGGTGCGTTTTCGGTCTGGAGGAATTGGAGATCTGTTCAGCCGTTTTCATCTCTGGTGAAGCCGTGACAGTAATATCAGTGGGTTCTGGCGGAAGGCCTTCCAGGGCGTCACGAATCTGGGTTCCCAGGTTGAACATCAACTTTCTGATCTTTGGAGAATCGAGGTCTTCGATAAAGAGGTCTCTACAGTCCGCACACTGGCGAGAGGATATCTTCTGGGCCAGCTCATCGGTGGAGCGCCTGGATTCGTCTTTTATCAAAGGTGTATCGATGTAATAAGCGGGGAGGATTAGCTTTAGTCCCAGCCTCTCCTCTCGCTCCAAGAACCGGGTTAATTCATCGCGGCAGTACTTGCTACGAAAGAAGCTCGGTGTTATGATCGTTATGAAGAATGTGACTTCAGCCAGCGACTCGTCTATCCGTGCTTCCCATTCCTGGCCCCACTTTATGTCTTCATGATCCTGAAAGATGGGGAACTTCTCTCCGATGAACTTTTGGGTTTGAGCGCTCAGCTTTTCTCGAAACTCGCTCAGACGGCCGTCATCGTCGTCTATGTGGGCGTAGCTCATGAAGGCCCCTGGGTTTCGATCCCTCCTGTACAAGTCTCTTCTTCCTCCGCTACCTCATCGAACTCAACCAACATAAATGTTGGCGGTGGTAATTTCATTCTCACGCCATTTGGCCCGACAAAGTTCAGCCAGTCAATTGTTTGGGACGCTCTCCTTTTCCCGCCTGCTCCTGGTACGTGGCCCACTTTGCGTGCTCTGTGGAGATCAGCGCCTCGACCCTCTCGGCGAAGAGGGCGCTGGGGTTGGGGTTGTCGGGATCTTTGTACGGCCCGGCCTCGGCCTGCCAGAGGAACTTCTCGTGCTTCAGCCCCTCGGCGGTGGAGCGGTAGTTGGTCCAGTTCTGCTGGAACTGGAAGAGCCCCTGCATCGATTCCAGAATTACCACGATCACGCCCAGGCTGCCGGTGATCATCGGATCGGCCCTCAGCCCTGCGGCGAAGGGTATGAGGGCTGCGGCGATGATCTCGATCACCTTGAGCCACTTGAAGCATTTCTGGTTAAGCCTGCTCTTTTTGCTGTACCATCTGAGTTGATCTTCCAGCCGGTCGAGGGTCGGGTTTTCTGAGGTCAGGATCTCACCACCAGGATTTATGAAACGCTCTCTTTCCTGCTATCTTATAGGGCTCACAACCTTAAAAAACCGACATAAGGAACGTTCAGATCGAAAATGTTGAGGTAAAGTCCTTCACAGAACGCTAATTTGCAGATAATCGAAGTTCTCTGAAGAGTTTTTCATGCGAAAATAAAGTGGTGGCCATATCCCTCAGCACGGTTGAAGGACGACCTCTGCTGAGCTCCCAACCATTTCACCCATGGAGTTGAACCCCGAGACTGCGACGCTGTTTGTCAGAGGACCCGGAAGGTCGGTCTCGTTCACTGTCCTGTTTGCTGTGAAGTTCAGGCTGTCTTTGGGCGAGAGGGTTGCGTTGACCGCGATCGGCCCTCCGCCGATCGAGTCGGTCAAATTGAGCTCGCCTATTGTGAAATCGCCGACGTTCTCGATGGTGTAGATGTAGGTCACAACCTCGCCCGCTGTGACGCAGGGCTGGATGGCTGTGACCGTCAGGTTGAGACCCCAAGGACCGATCAGGTTCACGGTGGCGGTGGCAGAAGCTGCCGCAACGTTACTCTGATAATCGGAGCCGGTGACCTGGACCGAATCGTTCAGTGGGCCCGGGAGGTCTTCATCAAGGACAATGAAGCTGGCGACGGCCGAGGCCACTTCGCCTGGGTTCAGATCGGTCTTGCTCAGGGCCACGGGTCCAACTCTCGGATCGACCAAAGTGAGACCCTGGACCGGAACGTTCCCTGTGTTGGCGACCTCGTAGTTTCGAGTTACCACGGCACCCACCTCGGCAAAGCTCACCACGGGGCTGATCGCCAGGGCGACGGAGGGCCTGCGCTCTGCGAGCCCGCCGAAGCGGATCTGGTTATCAATCTCGAAATTTCCAGTGAACCTCTGATGAGAGCTTACGTCCGTGTAGAAGGGCTGGTGCATGTTGGAGCTCGTCATGTAGGTGCCATTGAAGCTGAGCTTGGTGTCGGTTCCGACGAGCTGCGAGTTTTCCGAGCTGACGCTGGTGGTCTGTTCCTTCTCGATCTGGGTGGCGCTGAAGGCCTCTTCGA
>Ga0268279_1000939_pt1 | contig 17285 bp, 25 predicted proteins | sample saktaG_6_FD_190142 | JGI IMG/M metagenome (GOLD analysis project Ga0268279, IMG submission 190142) | Saline water microbial communities from Sakinaw Lake, British Columbia, Canada - sak_2010_1_5_80m | ecosystem: Environmental > Aquatic > Non-marine Saline and Alkaline > Saline ...
CACTGATCTCGAATAATAATCAAAGAATTAGAGATACTAACCAGAAGTTTTTTAATTTCAGAAATAGCATTATCAATATTCTCATTGGTTTGTTGATTTCTAGCAATGTCTAAATAGGATTTTGATTCCACCTTTGCTTTTTCTATGTTTTCTTTATTTTCTTTTACTTTTAAACTTTCCTGGTCATAGCCATAAAAATATGTTCCTTGAACTGAATCTACTACCATATAAGCATTATAAATCTTTAAATAAGTATCATCTAAAACATTAAGAGCATCTTCATAAGCAGCTTTTAAATTTTCCTCTGATTGAGACTCTATATTCTCTAAATTTTGTTGAGCATTTCCAAGAGAAATTTGAGCATTAGAAAGTGTAATTTCAGCTCTTTCAATTTCTTCTGGACTGGCGCCTATTAGTAATTTATCTAAATTGGCTTGATATATTTTTATATCTGATTTAGCTTGGTCTAATTGAATACTTAATCCTTGAGTGTTTATCTTTGCTAAAACATCCCATTTTTTTACTTGATCACCAACTTCAACATATATTTTTTGAATTGTACCTGAAGATTTAAAAGTAAGATTAATTTCTTCACCTTTTTTTAATTGACCAACCTCTGAAATTTCTTGAGAAATATCTCCTCTAATTACTTCAAACAAATCAAAATCTATTTCTTGATTTTTAGAATTAATTTGAAAAAGAATTATTATTAATATCAAAATAATTGCTGAGACTAATATAATTATTTTTTTATTCATATCTTTATTTTTAATATAATGAAGATTTATTAAGAATAATTTTATAAATATTTTCTAAAATATCACCGCCAGCATAGCCAATAATGAAACTTAAAGCTGGACTAAATGCGTCATTAAATGTGAAACCAACTTCTTTTATCGCTCCTACTGCTAAAATACCAATAATCCCTGACAAAAAAACCATGCCAAAAAAATATTTCATATCAAACCCAACATTTTTATATGAAAATTGATGTTTAATAAAACCGACTAATCCTCTTATTGCTCCGCCGGTAAAACCGGCAATTAGAATAAAAAAATACATAAATTTAATTATTTAATAAAAAATTTTGCAAGATACCAAATACATATTGTAAAAGCACTAAATACAACTATGAAGTCAATAATATCTGATGGGGTTTTAGCCATATATTTTATTTTATTTTAATAATTTTATATTCAACCTTACCAACTGGAGTATTAACATGAACTATTGATCCTTTGCTTTTATTTAAAAGAGTCTTCCCTAACGGGGAGTCATAAGAGATTTTATCTTGCAAAGTATCAACTTCTTCCGAATCAACAATCTCAAAACATAGCTTATCTTTTCCAGATTCTAAAGAGACAATAGAACCGATTTGAACATTATTAGTATTCTGAGGCGCTTTAATAACTATTGATTCTTCTATTTTTTGAGTCAATTCTGAAATTCTTCTTTCTAAAAATTCTTTGGCTTCTCTAGCATCATGGTAAGCTGCATTTTCAGATAAATCGCCAAATCCAATAGCGTGTTCCAATTGTTTAGCAACCTTTTTTCTTTCTCCACTTTTCAAATAATCTAATTCTTTTTTCAGCTTTTCCAAGCTTTCTTTGTTTAGATAACTTACCATATATGTGCTTTAATATTACGCTTTTTTGATGATTTGTAAACCCTTTAATTAGAAAAGACAATTCAATATGAATCGCCTTTTTATATCTAGGAGCTCTCGTTTTTTTTAAAATCTGAAGTGAACTTATTTATTTATAGGTTATAACAATCATAAATAAATTCACTTTTTCTTTTTATCTCCTTAGGGAGATTCTTTAAAAAACGAGAGCTCCTTTCATTTCTATAAGTTTAGTATAGCAAATATCTTTAAAATTGTCAAGTTTTAATCAATTTTAAATATCTTATTTCTCTTTTTAAATCCTTTTATCAATTTTATTTTTGATTCAGGAATTTGAAAATAATCCATTAAAGCTTTAATTACTGCTTTATTAGCATTGCCTTGTGTTGGCTTCTCTTTTACTTTAATTTCAAAACTATCTTGAGATTTTTTAATTATACCTTGTCTTTTTGAACAAGGAAAAACTTTAATTTTAATCAACATTTAGTAATCTCTATTCTTTTATTTTGTTCTGCTCATATTCTCTCCAAGCATTGGCAACAATTGGAGCAACACGATCTAATTCACTAAGAATACTTTCTCTAATCTCACTTGATTCAACATCTCCCCTTTCTTTCAAATTAGAAATTACTATTCCGGAAACCTCTTCTACTATTTGTTCTTTTCTTTCTTCGGGCATATTAACTCTTTCAATAGCTTTAGTAATTGATCTTCTAATCTTATCAGGTTCAAACATTTCTTTTACTCCTCCTTTTTTAATAATTTCATTAGCCATATATATAAAATTATTTATTAAGTTTTATGACCTTTATGTTTCTATATTTGCTAAAATTGATTTAAAAATTTTAAGTTGCCTGAATAAAATAATCTAATATCATTTATATTATATTTTACCATTGTCAATCTATCTATTCCCATACCAAAAGCAAAACCCTGCCACTCATTAACATTTAATCCAACTGTCTTCAATACATTAGGATGAACCATTCCAGCACCCATTAATTCAAGCCACTCCCCTTTTTTTCTGCGAACATCTATTTCAAAACATGGTTCCGTAAAAGGAAAATATCCTGGTCTGAATCTTATATCTATATTTTCCTCAAAAAATTCCTTTAAAAAAGCAAATATAATTGCTTTAAAATTAGCAACAGAAATATTCTTGTCTATCATTAACCCTTCGCATTGATAAAATTGAGAATCATGAGAAGCATCTGTTCTTTCGTTTCTAAAAACTTTTCCCGGAACAATAATCTTGAAAGGAGGGTTGTGTTTCTCCATATATCTAATCTGAACAGGAGAAGTTTGAGTTCTCATTAAGAGATTCTTTTTACTATCTTTACTTTTCTCTTGTTTTAACCATAGGGTGTCTTGGATATCTCTGGCTGGATGGTCTTCAGGAATATTTAAAGCATTAAAATTATACCATTCTGTTTCCAGCTCAGGTCCTTCAACTATCTCAAATCCCATTGATTCAAAAATCCTTATAATTTCCCTTTGAACCAGAGTTAAAGGATGTAAATGACCCTGTTCTACTTTCTGGCCAGGAATAGTTACATCAATCTTTTTTTCTTGAATGTTTGATTTTCTTGATTCTCTCTTTATTTCTTTCAACTTACTATCTATCATTTTTCTAAGTTCATTTTTAATAGAATTTACATCTTGACCAACATCTTTTCTTTCTTTTTGAGGTAAACTCCCTAAAGAACTAAAAACCTTAGCAATTTCTCCTTTTTTGCCTAAATATTTTCTGTAGATATTATTAAGAACTTTTAGATCTTGAGTGTCCTCAACCTGTTTTTGAATTTCTTTTTTAAGGTTTTTTAAATCCATTTTTTTATAAACTTAATTGGTATAAAGAATTAAGATAAATTTTTTAAATACATTTTAATTCTTTCACGATCTTCGTTTTCTTTCTCTCCCTTAAAATATATCTCAATAAAATCAACTTTACAACCCTGACAATGAAATGCGTAAATAATTCGAAGGGACGAACCCTTTAAATAACGACAGAATAAACGAGCTTTAACAATAGCGCATTGCTCGGTTTGAGTAACAACATTAAAATGCTTGCTGTTTCCCAATGGAATAATGGATAGAATTCGTTTAAATTCAACCAAATCTTCGGGCAGGGATCTGTATTTTTTTGAAAACTGCTTGAATTCCTTAGAAAATTCATGCAATTCATTAAAGTTCGTCATCATAGTTTCTTACTGAATAACGTTCATCGCGGTAAAAGACACTTTCGTAAGAAAGCGGCTTGCCATTTTCCGCTGTTTTCCACGGGATGTCTTCATGTGAATAATTTTCCATTTCTTTGGCGTTTTTATCCGCCAAGCGCGCCAATACATCGTCAATATGCTCTATTTCTCGACCGGATAATACATCAAGATTGGGCCGTCTCATCGCTAAATATTTTCTTTGCGGATAATTGAAATATTTGCCTTTAACCTTTACAATTTCGCCACCTTGAATCATATCGTCCACAATAGTTTTAAATTCAACAGGCGTTGGACCATAATGGTTTTTGATATATGTCGCGCCAATTAGTTGTTCCTCAAATTTTTCGTAAAAATCAAAATCAATAAAATAAAGCAATTTATAAATTACTGCTTCGCCGACATTGGGTCTACCACCGACTTTTGAGAGAATATAAAGCAAAACTGCTTTAAATTTTTTAAGATTTTTTTGCGGAATGCTTATTCTTATCTCTTGCTTTTTTTGTTTTGTTCCCTTAACCGCCTTTTTTATTTCCACTTTAACAGAAGTGTCTTTGCCTTCAATAAAATTGTTAAAAGGGATACTAAAAATCTCTGCCAGTTTCTTGGCTTCGGTAATAGTCAAATCTCGTTTGCCTTGTTCTATTTGGGCATAAGTCGGACGGGAAATGCTAAGTTCTGACGCCAAAAATTCTTGTGTCAGGTTGTTCTTTTTTCGCAACTGTTGAATAAATTTTGAAAGCATAGTTATATAACTGCTGGGGATAACTTTGTCTTGACAATTTTTATTGTTTTGCTATTATTAAAACAATCACTACGAAAAAGATCCTGGTGGAGTTCTGTCTCCGTTGGGAGCTTTTTCTTTTTGATTTATTAAAATAGATTTTTTATCTTGTAGATAAACGATTTCTGAGGGTTTTATCTAAATTAGCGCCGTCAATATATGCAATATTATTTTCTTTCTTATACATATCTTTAATTTAATCTATGTAAGATTATTTGTCAAGGACAATGTAAAAAAGCTATACACACCCCTTTATTTGGACTTAACCTGATTTTTCTGCAGGCGGGGCGAGCGAGCCATTAGATCGCCCCAAGAAATTACAAAGTCTCGTGTGGCAGGGACTATTAGACGATTTCCGAACCTTAAACTGGACAGAAATAATCCCTTACCCTGAAACTATTTTAGCACAAATCAAAGGATTTTTACAACCTAATCCTGTTTAAATCTATTATTTTTGCACCTGGGTTCAATATTTATAAAAATTAAGGCTAAAAAAAGAGTTTAAAGAAAAGAATAAGCCTTGAGGGCAGAAACGTCTTTAATTAAATTCTCAAATACGCCTACTAAAGAATAAATGATACTAATTATTCCATTTATTTGAAACATAGTTTCACTTATTAGGTTTATTTTGAACACGGATTCAATTTTGTCTGCTCATAAAATAAAGGCAGTTTGGTTCTAAAACTAAAGGTTTCTTGCTATTAAATGATACCAATTTTACTTTGTTTTTCTAATTGTGAAGTTTTTGATTACAGATTTTTGATGTGAGATTAAAAAATTGCCTAGCGATGGGCTTTTTGTTTTAGTAAGAATAAAACAGGAAGCTTCTTTTAAGATAAAAAAATGCCATATCAAGCATTTTAATATTTAGTTTGAATTCTTTTAAGAATAAACTTTATTTATTTTCTGGTTCAATTTTCATTATTTTTAGTCATAAGAGGTCTGATATTAAAGGAGGAAGCTTATCTTTTTCGCATAGAATATCCATAATGTGTTGGTCTGCCCTACCTATCAATTGTTCCATTTTATCAGGAGAATTAGAAAGAGAACTGATTTTTTCTTGTGATACATAAAAAACTTTATATAAGAGTTCTCTCTCTGCTTTTGTAGTATTCTTAAGAATCTCACTTTTCACTATCTGGGCTGAGGTGTTTAATAATTTCTCTGGGGTGGATTTATCAGAAGGCACAAATCCCTTGCCTATAAAAATGGCATTATTTATATGTAGAAGCAAAAACTCCACAGAAGATTTTAATTTAATGGGAATATTGTGGTCTTTACAAAATTGAATTTGATCTCTATCTTCTTTTATGCGTTGTTGTCTTATTTTTAATTCTTCTCCTACTGCCAACATCTCTGTGCGTTCTTGGGAAAATTCTTTACTCATTACAAGCTCTTTCCAAGTTTTCCCTGTTTCTTTTAACAGTTCTTCTTCCATTTGTTTCCTTTCTTTCTTTTTTTCTAAAGAAAGTTTTGCTGGTAATCTCGCAGATTTTCTTCCCCTTACCCAAACTTCAGTTAAAAAAAGGTTCTTTACTTTATCTTTTGTTTTTTTAGATAATTTTTGTACCATATTTTCTTAATTTTTTCTTTCATCGGCTATTTCTTTATTCAACTTCAAATTATCATCTTTCTTCTTAAAAATCAATCTAACTTAGAATAAGAAAACTGCACAGAGATAGTTTTAATTTCCTTTCTCTAGATTTAAAACTACTTTTAATAATCATTCAGAAAAATAAGTAGCTATCAAAATGAGGGTTGCTATTGCTGTGCCAATAAGAATCTGAGGGACAATTAAAATCCCCCCTACAAAACAAACTACCGCAATAAAAAAACATTGAGACCTAATGCTTTTCTTTTTTTCTTCTGTCATGTTTTAGACTTAATCTTTTATTTTAATTGACTTTTGTATTAAAAAATATCAATGAAATGATTACAACCAATATCCTTACTTTTCCTTTTTATTATTTATTTCTCTTTTGAAGATTAAAAGAAATTGTTGTAATGTTATGATTTTAGCTCCCCCTAAAATAGCCCCTGTTGTTTGGAAATAATTAGTAGGCACAATCTTCACGAGCTCCCAGCCATCTTTACCCTGTTCATCAAGAAATTTCTCTAATCTTTCTAAAAACTTATCGTCATTCATGTCCTTACTTATTTTTTGAATAAAGGGTTCAACTGCATATTCTATTTTTTTCATACTTTTATGTTTGATTTTTTATTTAATTGACTTTTGAAAGTATAATTTTACAATTTTCTTTAATGCTTAATTAGAAAAAAGCAAGCTTATGATTACCAAAATAAAAATTACAAAAAAGACAATAAGAGCACAACCACAACCTTGACGTTTTTCCCATTCTTTCATTTCTTCTGGAATATCGGTAGAAAAAGGTAATTTCCCTTCATTCAAATCATTTATTTCGGAAAAAGAGGCTGTCTTTATTTCTCCATTTTCTATTTTAGCAAAACCACCATTTTCAAGCTTAAAATATTTATAGTGTTCCTTTGCTTCTTTTCCTTTTTGAACCCTTTTTTGTTCTAATTTTCTCATGTTTTACTATTATCTTTTTAATTCTAATAATTTCCTAAAATTCAAAATATATTGGTGGTGGGTTAGCCAAGAACAAATTATCATATTCTTTTCATTTGAGCAATTATTTGATTTGCCACTTCTTCCAAAATTTGATAGGCAATATCTTTAAATGGGTTCATAAAACTAAAATTATTTGTATAACTAAACCTACAAGCATTGCGATTGTTAGTACAATAATGCACCAAGTAAGCCCAATTATTTTTTGAGTTTGTTTTGACGACTGTTCGTTAAAATTTTCAATAGTTTTTGTAAGATGGTTAACTTCAATAACCGCTTTTTTAATGCGATCGTTTGCTGTTGCAGCAAGATCACGATCAATACCGTTACCTGTTCTTATTTCTGGAAAATCATTGTCATTCATATTTTTATAAATTCTATCTTAATACCTTTTGGTATAATTTTACTAGAATTTAACTAACTTTTTGTATTGCTTCGTCTAAAAATTTAATATAGTTCGTATTTATTCTGTGAGGATACACTAATAAAAAGAAAGGGAGAAAATAAGAGTGTTTTTGTATACTTTTGGGTATTAAATTTAAGTCAATTTTTTTGGCATCTTTAGCTAATTCTTTCCAACTTTCACTTTGTTTTGGGAATCTTGATTTATTTTCACCTATATCACAACGCCAAAGAAAATGCCTCCAGAGCTCATCTGGGGTAAAATCTTCTTGCTCAATATATGTTATCTCTCTCCAATATCCCTCAAGCTCTTTTCTTTTCCCATAACGAGCAAGAATATCAATCAATGGCTTAATCATAAATGACCTACGGGCAAAATTTTCGTCTATTGGTTCTTCAAGTAAACCAAATTTTCTTTTTATTGCAGTAGTAATATTATAGTAAGGGGATAACATCCCAACTTCACTCTTCCTCCCATTAAACTTTATTATTGCCTCAATAGGAGTATATAAGGGTTTAAAAAGTTCTGCTAAATCGCCCTTAGCGGAAGATTTGTTGACGTATAAGAAAACAAGGATAAATGAAAACAAAGATGCTTCTCCCCATATTCTAAGTGTTTCTTTAAGTTTTAAGAAGAACTCATTTGTTGCTATATCTTTCCAATTTGTATCGCCTTCAATGAGCTGTGCAATTTTGTATGCAAAAAGGTAGCTCGACGCCAAATGTTTTCTATAAGATCCTAATTCCCCATCCCATATAGAGGTAACTAATTTAATTAAGCCGCCTTGATTGATTTCTTCTTGTAAAAATTGACCTGTAAGCATTATTTCTTTCCATAGAATCTTAAAAGAGTTAAGCCAGTATTTATTATTAAGGTTATGTTTTTCAACCAAAGCAAAAATATAAGCGCACAAAAGAGTCAATGTTTGAATAATTGCTATATGGTTATCTTTTTTCTTAAATTTTGAAATTATATAACTTGTAAACAAAATAGCTGTAGTTATATTTCTTCTTCTTTCCTCTTTTGACAAATTTTGTTCATTTAATCGTAAAACGCTTTTTATAAAGTTTGTATATTGTTTTTCGTCTATTAACTCTCTTCCATCAGAAAAATATAGATCCAAAAAACTTTTATAGTCACTAACTTTCCGAGGAATAAAATTGCTGCTTAATTTTACAAATTTATTTAATAACTCTCCTCGAGTAATAACTATCAATGGAGCATCCTTCCATTTGCCAGAATTAAGATTATCTATTGCCAAACGAACAGTTTCATCTAATTCGCCATTAGTGACAAGATAGGATCGATGCTTCTTATCTTTATCTACAGAAGGATGAACAATTTTATAATCAATTAACTCCTCAACTTCTACTTTCACTTCAGCTCTCCATCTGGCATTTGTTATATTTCCACCCTTTAATTGAAAGGCACAGGGAATACCTTTTTTATCGAGAGCAATAATATCTTTACCTTGTTCAAAAGCAGTATGCTTAGATTGATGAAGAACACTATATCCCTCATTAAGCAACAATTGGCTAAATGGCATTTGATACCCTAGTTCATTTACCGACATCAGCCAATTTTCTATTGTCCTTTCTAAAAATGGATTAGCACCTTCCTTTTCGGAAGAATTAAAAACTTGATTTGCGGTATAATCCCTAAATAGCTTAATCAGTTTAATCAACCAATTTTCTTTTGTTTTCTCTAGCGACATATTGTTTATATTTTTTATCTAATATCTCTTTTTGCTTTTTGTCAAATTGCCGTTTTTCTTTATTAGTCATTCGAGCTTCTTGTTCTTTAGCTTTCTGTGCCAACTTAGGGTGCATAACCAAAGAAGGTAAATTAGGTTTTTCTCTCGTATCATCAAAGTCAATCCTAATCATCTCCAAGCCCTTCAAAAAAGCTTCTGGAGAAAAAGGGGGATTTCCAGGGATTATATTGCCCGTTTTGTTAATCATTTCATTAAGCGTTTGGAACACGCCTCCCTCCATCTGCCCCGCCATATCCTTTGCAGATTCTTGAACTTTTTCCACTATTTCCTTAAAAGTCATTTCACTCATTTCTTCTCGTGTAAGAGAAAAACCACTTTCTACTTTTTTATAATCTAAATTCTTTTCTTCGTGATCCACGGTTTCGCATGATGTTCTATTGCCTTCGTGTATATAACGAGTACCCACCATACTTAGAAAAGGGGTGCGTCTTTTCACCTCTTCTCTTAAAAAAATGTTTATGCCTTGATGGAATTTTTCTTTAATAGATGTAAAATCTACTATCATAATAAATTTACTATTTTATTACCTTAACAAAATAAATTAACTCTTGGACTTTATCGTCAGACACTTTATAATGTCTATTTTCATGATCTCTTTCTGTGCGAAAACGACGATAATCCTTTGTGTGAACTTTTACTACTCCCCTTTTCCCTAAAGTGTCTAAAATAAATTTGCGTGGGACAATTCCTTCATTATTATAACTCATTAAAATATAATCGGCCTTGGCTTTATTGATAAGGTTGGCAAAAGCTTCTTCGCATTTAGTCCGCTGGGAGTAAGCTGACTTTTGTTTTTCATAAGGCCTCAAACCTGTCTTGCCATAAACTTGCGGATTATCCCAACAAGCTAAAGTTTCTAAAATATGGAAATTAGCAGCATATTGTCTTGTATTATAGGGAGGATCGATATAAAGGATATCGCCTTCTAAATTACCTATAATTTTATTGGAATTTTCTTTGTAAACCTCGTGTGTCAAGTTATTTTCAATTAGATTGGGAATTATTATTGTAAATGGTTTTAGAGCCATAGAACGCCAAATTTTGAGGTAAGCTCCGTAAGTGCCGGAGATATTAGCTACAAAATCAGCTGCATCAATTAAAGAAGCAAGTAAAATATAAAATTCACTCTTACTAACTAATTTCTCTTTTTGCCATTTATCAAGTTGTTCCCTTGTAGCGTCTATACGCACAGCATTTTCATTAGAAAAAAACTGCCTCTTAAATTTTCCAGCAGGAGCGTAATTTTGAAAAATAAATCCTTTCTTACCTGACAATCTATTCAAATAATCAATAACTACTTTTAACGGCTCATCTTTACCATCCAGCGATACAGGATTTACATTGAAAAACTTTGACCGCAAAAGATTATTAAATTTAGGAAATTGGTTATTTTTTATGTAAGCTTGCTGAAAGACATACGAATAAGTCATAAAATCGTTAGATATAATCTTGTATCCTTTCTTTTTGTAATGTTGAGCTACATTGGTTGTCCCAGTAAAAATATCAATAAAGGTTCCTTTTTGAGGCAACCTTTCTGATTGGACTACACCATCTATAAAATCCAATAATCTTTGTTTATTGCCAATGTATTTCATAAAAAATTATAAAAAAATCTTTTTGAACATCTGTGCTAGTTTTTTTGAAAAATCTTTAGAAAAAACTAAATCAAATTTAGTTTGATTGCCTTGCCAATAAGTTAAGATACAAACCCTACCGCCTTCTACGGGTGGCAATTTATTAATTACCCCTTTAATAAAGTTTAGCTCATTATTAATGGTTTTGTTAAAAATCTCTCCCTCTAAATTAGTTGTATCAATACCAATAATATAAGAATAAATTGGTTTTATCTTGCCACCTTTTAATCTTTTTATGCGATCAAAAATTGATTTTATACTATTATCTATTTTTTCTCTTTCATTAAGAATTTGCCTAAAAAACTCTTTTGCTTCAGCCAAATAAAATAAACTTGTCTTATCTTCCTTCTGCATTATTAAATCTGCTCTCTTTTCATTTTTACCAATATAAAACTTTCCCTCTATCTTGTTTTTAAGAATATTCAACTCTTGCCAAGCTCCGCCAGGAGCATTTATATAATTCAAAAACCAATTATCCTTAATTCTATTCAAGGTAAAATAAATAGAAATTAAAACACACTCTTCTGTAAATTTTTTTGGTTTTAGTTCTGTTATTTTATCAAATTTCATATATTCCCTCGTTTATTATCAAACAATCCGCATAATGCTTAATTGCCTTAAAAAGTTTAGTGTTAGTGCTAAATTTATCTGGTCCTGGGACGTGGACATAAATTAACACGTTCATACTTTTGTTACCTTGTAAGTCTTTGCCAAATAGTTCAGCAAAAGCCACTATCTCCCCCGTACCAGGATCAACTTTACGGATATACTTATCGTCTCTTTTTTGAAACATCAAAGTGGGAATTATTAAAGTTGGAAGTTTGTTATCAAACTTTTGACTAAATTTGCCACTATCTTTTGGATAAAACTTATCTAAAAGCTTAATCAAAGACGAGGTGTCCAAAGTAAAACCAGCTTTTGTGGGATTTGTTAAATAAGACAAAAATGGCAACTTGCTATTTGCAAGTAGTTTAAGCAAACGAGTTTGCTTATATCTATGACTCCATTTAGAAAAGCTTTTATAATTCCAATTGATTAAATTAAATTTTTTGTTTAAAACTACATCTTGATTTATAAATTCAACAAGATAATTAATAAAAGCTTCGCCTTCGTTTTTCAAAATTTGATTAGTTGGCTGGACTGGAAAATCTTTATCAATTCTCTGAATGGTCGTATCTCTGTATGACACTGGTTCGTTAACAAAATTGAGCATTTGCCTAAAAATATCACGCTCGATGTTTTTCTTACTATTTTTATATTCCCCATCAATACTGTTTAATAAACAAATAGAAATATAATGTTTAAGCAATGTTCTGCCTTTAGTTTTGCTTCTATCAAGTCCTACAACTACGTCATATTCGGGATTAGGATAATAGATAACAAAAGAAGGCACTTGATAGCGTAAAGAATAAATAAAATGATTGATAACCTGTAAAGCTGTTGGTTGCCTGACCTGCCCCTTAGCTTCGCCCCTATCAATCTTATCTTGTGTAAACATTGAACGATCCGTGCCTGAATAATAAGTTTGATAAACCATTGGAGTTTGCTTTAAGGCAGCTGAAATCTTACGCCCCTCTCTTTGCCATTGCGAATTGCCCACATTGGCCGTGCCTGTTGTTTCTCCAACAAATATTTCTTTGTTTTTTTCTTCATCAAGTATTATAAAATCTGGTTTATCTATAAAATTTACAATGTCTGAAATTTTAGAAGGCAACTTCCAATTCTCATACCTGCCAAGTACCTTAATACAAATGTACTTTCCGCTTTGTTTTTCCTTAAAAAGATAAATTGCTTGGTCAATTGGCTCATAGCTAACACCAACAATCTCTAAAAAAGGATTGTCTTCTGAAAGTAAATCTAAAATATTTATGCTCTCTAAAATGTTATCCGAGTAAATCAAAAAACAATATGGCTTTAGCTTTTTAATATTTATATTTGTAATTACTGGTAAAGACATATAAGTTATTCTTCTTTTCTAAAAATTATAATGTTTTGGTGTATCATAGATGGTATAAAAGCGTGGGGTTGACCATAGACATGTAAATTTTTACTGACATCATACCAAATAAGATTTGCCTTTAATAAAAATTTTGTTTTGTCTTTAATTGCATTTGCCAAATCAGCGGATAATATATGATATTCTTTGCCTCTATACATGTCCCCAATAAAAATTGCCATATATTTTTTATTTTTCAAAAGTCTATAGCATAAATCAAAAATTTCAATAAGTTCATTAAGCCACTCTTGTTTTGTTTGACTTTTTTTACCATTAAATTGTGATAAATTTGATTGGGCTGCTACTTTGCTTCTAGTCTTTTCTACCCTATCCATATTCCAATAAGGAACATCTGTTAAAATAAAATCAACGGAGTTGCTACTTGCTTTTTTAATGATATTTCTACAATCATCACAGAAAGTTTTGCACTCTTCTAAATCTTCTAATTCGCAAATTTGTTTATAAATATTGATCCACTTCTTGTTAATCTCAATTCCTATGCCCTTTCTCCCACATGCGGCCGCACCAATTAATGTTCCACCAACTCCCATTAATGGGTCAAAAACGGTTTCGCCTTTTTTAGTAAAAGTTTTTATTAAATCAGCGCATAAAAGTGGTGGTTTTTGGCCTCCGTGCTGTTTTCTCAAACTATGCTGAAAATCAAGCGGATAAGAACGGGTAAGAACTGATTTCGACATAAACTTCCACTCTTTACCTGTTAAATCATTTAAGCTGTTCCTTGTATTAAAAAAACCTCTTTTACCCAAATCTTTTCTGTATGATTTGGGGGTTCTTTCTAATTCGTCGGCATTATTTTTCTCTATCTTTTTCTCTTCTTCATTGGGAATATCAATATCTAACTTGGGTTTTCTGTCTAATTTAAATAGTCGATTTCTTGATTTTTTGATTTTTTGAGGCATGTTATTTTTCTTTAATTAAATGATTGACACTTACATTTAATCCCCTAGCGATTTTCTTTAGAGTTTCAATACGGGGGCGAGCGAGCCATTAAATCGTCCCAAAGAATCGCAAAGTCTTGGTTGGCAGGGACGCCAGGATTCGAACCTGGAACAGAAATTTTGGAGATTTCCATGATAGCCGTTTCACCACGTCCCTTTATTATTTTTTCTTTAATTCTTTATGTAAAGTATGCTTTCTGCAAGATTTACAGAATTTTTTCAATTCTAATTTTTCCTCAACCCCCTTTGATTTGTTAGTGAAGTAATTAGTTGTTTTACATTCCTCACATCGAAGCTTTGTAAGAACTTTTTTCTTAGCCATAAGTTTTTATTATATTAATTATGGAGCCCGGAGCGAGAGTTGAACTCACGACCTCGTAATTACCAATTACGTGCTCTAACCGTCTGAGCTATCCGGGCGGTAAATCTGTGGGTAGGGAGGGATTCGAACCCCCGTAGGTTAGAAACCGCGAGTTTTACAGACTCGTGCGTTTGACCGCTCCGCCACCTACCCTAAACTTAAAAATAATCTTAACAGAAATTCTGAGTTTATTCAATAATCTTACTATGTTTTTTTCTCCAATCCTCAATCTTTTTATGATCACCACGCAAGAGAACTTTAGGTATTCGCCAAGACATTCCTTTTTTAGGCGAGAAAACTTCAGGTCTTGTATATTGCGGATACTCAATAAACCCTTTGTCTTTTGTAATTCTTTGTTTTAGCAATTCTGGTTTTCCAATTACATTAGGAACTAACCTAGATACAGTTTCAATCAAAACTAATGCTGGTAAATCCCCTCCCATTAAAACGTAATCACCTATGGAAATCTCTTCATCAACAATATGTTTTGCTATTCTTTCATCTACTCCTTCATATCTACCAGAAATTAAAATTAATCTATCTAATTTACTAAAGCGGGTAGCCATTTTCTGATTAAACTTTTTTCCTCTGGGAGTAAATAAAATTACTTTTGTTTTCTTCTCTTTTTTCTTTTTTAAAGATTGAATTGCTTTATAGATTGGTTCAACTTTCAAAACCATTCCCCTTCCACCACCAAAAGCTTTATCATCAACCGTTTTATGTTTGTCTGAAGCAAAATCCCTAATATTCAAAACATTAATTTTTATAATCTTATTTTTTTGGGCCTTTCCAATAAGAGATTCTTGGAGATAAGTTTCAAAAACTTCTGGGAATAAAGTTATAATATCAAAAATCATATATGGTAAATGAAAACAGCGCTACTTTTCATAGTAGCACCGCTTTCTCTAGATGTAAACCTTAAAATTAAAGGCTTAAATTATCTAAATCAGTGTCTTTTCTCTCTCCTGGAGTCCTCTCTGGTCTAGGTTTTCCACCTTCAGGTTCCTCAATCTTTAAGTTAACTCGAGCATGATTCTTAAGTCCTACAATTCTAATAAGATTTCTTATTGCTCTGGCAGTTGAACCAGCTTTTCCGATAATCTGACCCATGTCTTCTTGATTAACTTTTAAGCTAAGTAAAACTCCCATTTCGTCAACTTTTCTTTCAACTTTTACATCCCCAGGATTATCAACTAAACCTTTGACGATATACTCAAGAAAATCTTTATCATTAGTTGCTTTTTCCATAATTCTTTAGTAAGTCATTAAATAAAACTAATCCGACCTTTAATTCTGCGATTCTCTCTTTCTGAAATCTAGAGAATCGGTTTTTATCACCTGACATAATCAGGTTTTTTTATTCTACTCTTTTGAAAAAATATGTCAACCCAATAAATATTTTTCTTCAAAAAGCTATCAGCAAGCGTTAGAATAATACAAATATTAATTATTAGAAGACGGAGAGAGATTTTGGCGAAGAAATCGCCAAGTGTCTTCAGAATTAATGTTTGATCTAACTTAGTAGCCATCTCCAAAAGGAGAGGCTAAAACTTACTGACAGCTCTTTAAAGAAAAATCTTTTTTATTTTAACATTTTATTTTTTTATAGAGATCAGAAGTAAAGTTATATTACTTCTGATCTCCATTTTTTTGGTGGTGGCTAATTAAACTCTCTTTAACTAGCCTTTAACTAGTCAACTAAATCCCTTAGTTGATTAATCTCTTTTCCTATTTCTCGTTCTACCTGCGCGCTTATTTCTTTCCTTCTGGGCCTAACAAATATGATATATTCATTATATTCGTTGGCCGGATTATTAAAGCGGTTCCAATCATTTATGACGATTGCTTTAATATCCCTTATCTTCCCATTGTCTACATCCCCTTCTTTTCCAATGAAGCTTTTCCAAAGAGCAATATGAGGGTTGTCTTCAACAGATCTTCCGTTATCGCAAAACCACCCTCCATGTTTACACTTTTCAAAACTTCCATTTTCAAAGATAAGAAATGCCACTACCCCATATGAGCCAGCCCAACTATGAATATTTTCATAGAGGTTTCTAGCTAATAGCTCCTTCCCTAATTTTCGAACATCCATTTCTTGAATAAAGTTTTTTTTATCCAAAAAATCTTTAAGAAATGGAAATTCCTTCACTAGTATTCTAACATCCATTTTATTCCTCCTTCGCCACCACCAATTATTTAATTTTAAAAAAACATTCCAATCTCCTAAATCCAGAATCTTAATTCTGAACTTGGGGGATTGAGGGAGGAAAAGTAAATGCATTTCCCCCTCCTCCCTCTTCTTATTTTTCTACTACTTCTTTTACTTTTTTTATTTCTAATAACATCTGGAATCCCTTGAACGGGATTTCCAGACATTCATCTTCGGCAGTTCCACCGAAAATGATTAAAATTTTTCGTATTGGAGAGGTGTTGAAAATTGCACCATCCTTCAACACAAAAAATAACATCCCATCTCGGATCCATGCGGACCTAAGAGGGGCTCCAGTGTCGAGGCAAGAACCTTGCCTGTTTTTAGGCAGTATTCTTCTTTCTCCCTCTAGCTGGTATATCACTCCGTGTGCTATAGAATACACGGAGTTCTCTGTAAATATTTTTAATCCTAAACTTTCCATTCTTTCTCCTTTTCCCCTTAGCCTTAACTGCCGCTATTAAGCAAGTCAGTAGCGTCAGAGGTTTTTTGCCACAACTAAAAACAAAATTTTATTTCCAATTGTGGCAAAAGAATGGAGAAATCTCAGAAACTATCCATATTAAGTTGTAAAGAACATTCAATCTCCTAAATCCAGAATCTTAATTCTGAACTTGGGAGATTAGGGGAATTCATTATATTTGAATATATTTGAATCCCCCTATTTCATCTGTAACCTGAGATCCCACTCAGGTTCTGAAAATATTTTAAGATTTGGGAAGTTGTTAAAAA